>OFGA01000003.1_pt1 | contig 224720 bp, 192 predicted proteins | sample 1521471 | NCBI WGS metagenome assembly OFGA01 (sample SAMEA3504086, study PRJEB24116) | mouse gut metagenome | biome: mouse gut; feature: mouse-associated habitat; material: faeces | place: Denmark | collected 2011 | reverse complement strand
AGGCAAAAAGGAAGCTGCCGCTTCACGATTATTCAATCGTTAAAGCGACAGTTCCTTCTTTTATTTCTTACAGAATAAATATAATAAGGGGATACAGGGATTTATCCTGACATATTTGCTTCTATTTCGCTGTAAATCATAGAAGCGTAATATGTTTCATTAGAGTTTAAGATTTGTCATGCTTAATAATAAATTTCCCATGATTGCCCTGCATTGTATTGAAAATAATTCAGGAATATGTTCAAGGTTTTCTGTGTCCTTACAATGCAAAGAATGTTCAATATAAGGAGAGAGTTCCAATCCGTCCAAATGATTAGAAAATTGCTGTTGGAATCGTCTGAAATATTCGGATAGTAAAGCAATTTCCTTTTGGGAAATATGCTCCGTTTGACATAAATCATTAGATGCCAAAACTGACATACGGTTCAGTTGATAAATCGCATCTAAAATAAGCGTTTGTTTATCAGGGTATTCAATTTGAAAATCCAGTTCCGCTCCTTCCCCGTCTTGGATAAAAGAAACATGGAACGTGGTTTCCAATTCTCTTAACATATCATGCGCACGGGAATGCCATGTATGGTTCTGTATTTTTTTGTATCCGTTTTCGGCAATTTTCATCGCAGTCTGTGGGTTTGCCAGCAAATCTTTGAGGCGGTTTGCAAGTGAATCCAAATCTTTTAAAGAATAAATGATTATATTTTCATTATTCTCAAAATTTTCGATAATATATTTGCTTTCGTCTGTGACGGCAACTGCTTTGCTTAACATGGCGGAAGCAATTCTTTCCTGAAAGGCGTCTTTAAACCACGGCATTATATTTAATGAAAGTTTTGCGTTTGCCAAAGCTTTGCAAGCGGCATAAGAGCCTCCTTTATGGATTATCAGGTTTTGTTTACAGTCAAAGTTAAAATTTTCCCAGCCATTTCCAAAAACGTGTATTTTCAAGCCGGCGGATAAAAGAGCGCGGATTGCTTTTTCCCGATAGTAAAAGCGGGCAAAAAAATCCACTTTTGTAAAATCCTCCACTAATTCTTCAAACTCAGCATCGCTGACAGAGACATTGTATTTTTTTAAAATTCTGGCAAGGCATTCCGGCAATGTGTATTGTGGGTTTGTAATACTGTCTTCCATTAAATCCTCTGCAAATTTTGTTAGTGTGGCGTTGTCTTTGAATTGGTTAAGCAGGTCATTTTTATAGACCTCTGGACTTGTGTAGGTTCCCGTAAAGATAATGTCTGTCTGACGGTTTTCATAGGGCGCGCATTCGGGATAAGAGCTCCCGGACAAAGGAATAAAAGCCGCATGTTTTACGCTGGGATAATAGCGGAGGATATAGTCGCGGAAATGTTTGTCACAGGCGAATATGACGGTTCGTTCATCCGCTTGGGCATATAGAGTTTTAAAAGCGGAAGGCGGATCGCAAAGATACGTCACATAGATTGTTTCAGGCGGCAGGCATTTTGTCACATTCCATGAACTGAGGATGCCGTTTACGTCGATTACTGCGTCGAATTGATAAGTTGAAATAATGTGGTTATATAAAGTGGGCTGTGCGAGAGACCATGCATCTAATACACATGTGTTACAGCCGAATTTTCGCATGGAGCAGGCCCATTCGTCGATATATCTGTTTAGTGAATTATAACGGGAAACAGTTTTTACTAATAGAATGTTCTTTCGTTTATCCATTTGAGGTTCTCCTTTTAAATTTTTGAAGTAAAAAATATAAGTTCAATAGCTTCATTATAAGAAAAGAGACTAATTTGCACAAGTTGAAATTTGCTAAAAAAATTTAAAATTTAGGCTAAAGTTTTCCAGTAGAGGGACGATATATAATGTGAGTAAACAAAAACAATATTGTTACTTACTGACACAGTTCCAAATGAAGCGTACGGTCATTGGGGATTGCGTCGTATAGCAAATCAAAATTATGCAGCAAGGAAGCTGCAGTAAATTCAAGGAGGAAAAATATTATGGCAATGGTAGTACAGCACAACCTTACAGCAATGAACGCAAACCGTCAGTTAGGCGTTACAACAAGCGGACAGTCCAAATCAACAGAGAAATTATCCACAGGTTACAGAATTAACCGCGCAGGCGATGACGCAGCAGGATTAAAAATCTCTGAGAAAATGAGAAGCCAGATCCGCGGATTGAACAAAGCTTCTTCCAACGCGCAGGACGGCGTATCCCTTATCCAGACAGCAGAAGGCGCATTAAACGAAGCGCACAGCATCCTTCAGAGAATGAATGAGCTTGCAGTTCAGGGCGCAAACGACACAAACCAAGGCATCGACCGTGACGCAATCAACCAGGAGTTAAGCGCGTTGACAGAAGAGCTTGACCGTATTTCTGAAACGACACAGTTCAATAAGCAGAGCCTGTTAGACGGAAGCTTCACAGGAAAGAACCTTCAGGTAGGCGCAAACCAGAACCAGAAGATTACAATCAACATTGCGGCAATGAACGCAGTGGCAATCGGAATCAAACCGACAGGCGTTGGCGGAACATCCGGATACCTGACAACAAATGAAGTTGTTAAGAATCAGAAGGTTGGCGTTGACAATTCTGCCGCTCTTAGAGGATCCATTGGTAAATTGGCAGCATGCAATGCTCAGGTAGCTCCAATCTACTCAGCAAACGCAGCAGGCAAACCATACTTCAAGACAGCAAATGGAACAATCACAACTGATTCTTCTGTAGTAAGAGCATCTGTTGAGAACTTGGCAAAATGCGCTGCGCAGATCTTCAAAGTGGCAACAAAGGCTGCAACAACAGTCAGCACGCCAAACGTAAGGGATTACCAGCAGGCAACAGGTACCATCACAATGGTACAGAACGCAATCAACAATGTATCCAGCCAGAGATCCGCTCTTGGCGCATTACAGAACAGATTAGAGCACACGATTGCAAACTTAGACAACGTATCTGAGAATACACAGGCAGCAGAATCCCGTATCCGTGATACAGATATGGCTTCTGAAATGGTAGAATACAGCAAGAACAACATTCTTGCGCAGGCTGGACAGTCTATGTTAGCTCAGGCAAACCAGTCAAATCAGGGTGTATTATCATTGTTACAGTAATATTGAATTATTTAATAAAAAAGAGCCGGCGTTTGCCGGTTCTTTTTTATATAAAATCTAAAGTTTTTGTATGTATGTCCGATATATACTATAATGAAATCAACATTTTTAAAATCTATTGTAGCAAGGAAGCTGCGCCAAATTCAGGGAGGAAAATTCATGGCATTCAAAATCTGGAATTATTTTACCTAAGTATAATTGAACATTGAATAAGAAAAATATAGGTTGACAAATGTCAGCTTTTTATTATAATACAAAAAAATATTGCTGGGCAATATGGAGGGGTATAGTATGGAGGAATTTTCAAATTTATTGTGGCACAATATTGAAATTGTTCAGTGCATTTGTAATAAAATCGAGAATCAGGAAGCGTACATTGAGGATATTCGGGGATACCTTCCTTCTCTTAATCAAATGATTACATCAATATTTACAAATATGCAGCAAGGGCAAATTTCTTTGGAATTGAATCAAGGCTTTATTATTCAGGCGCTAAATGATATTCTATATGGAATAGAAAATGAAGATTCTGTATTTTTGCTTGATGTATTGCGATATGGGTTATTAGAAATTTATGGATACATAAGTAGTGAACTGCAAAGTGAGGGCTGTTATGAATCAGTTAATATATAAAAAAAATCTGGAGGCGTTAAATGCGAAATATCCTATATGGGCGGCTCTTATAGACGGGGTAAAACGTAAAAAACGAAATTTCAATGTTGAAGCAGAGCAGAGTTTCATGGGAGAAACTATTTTGAAAGTAACTCAAGATGGGAAAATGCGTTACTTAAATGGAAAATATGCTCCTTCGGCAGTAGTGGAACGTTGGTTTGAAAAACAGGGAAAAATAGAAGAATACGCGCCAATTGTGATAATAGGCATTTCAAATGGAGAACATATACGACAAATTATAGAACGCTCCCCAAAGACTTCTAATATTTTAATTTATGAGCCATCTTTTGAATTATTCCGCAGGGCGATGCAAGAAGTGGATTTAACATTTCTTTTTGAGATGGATATTCCGGTAGGGATTATTGTTGAGGGATTAAATGAAGATGAGTTAGAAGCTTTCCTTTATTTATTTATATCTTATGACAATATGGCTTTTCTTCGGTGGTATATTTCAGGGAATTATCAGGAATTATTTCCAAAAGAAGTGGAAGAATTTGTAGGACGTTTAAAGAATCATGTGTCACAAATCCATATTGGCTGGAATACAAAATTACGTTATACAAATGTCAGGGCAGTAAATGTATTTGTCAATCTGCCATATTTAGCAGATGGATACAGCATTCGGGAATTGTATGGAATGCTTCCGGAAGACGTTCCGGTTATTGTCGTTTCAGCAGGCCCATCTTTAAATAAAAACATTATGGAATTGAAAAAAGCAGTCGGGAAAGCCTGTATTATTTCAACAGATACTGCGATAAAGCCTCTCTTAAATGCAGGAATCGTGCCGAATTTCTTTATTATTATAGATGGGTTAAAGCCGGAAGTGCTATTTCAACATAAGGATATATCTAAAGTTCCTATGGTGACTATGACGGCGGTTTCCACAGAGCCGATGTCATGCCATAAAGGGAAAAAATTCTTTTATGGCGCGGAGTCTGCATTTGAAGATGAACTTACGGGAGATATAAAGAGGAGCCGTGACGAAGACAGTGACAGAGTGATACCGTTTCTTGTAACTGGCGGTTCTGTTGCGACTTCGGCATATGCGCTGGGTTTAAATATGGGAGCTAAGACAGTGATATTAGTGGGTCAGGATCTTGCAATGACCGGGAATAAAACGCATGCAGACGGTACATTTCAGGCGCAGATGGATCAGATTGACAAAAATAGCGGCGAATACTTTGAAGTGGAAGCTATAGATGGCGGCAAGGTTTTGACGAGACTTGATTTTGATATGTACCGTAAATGGTTTGAAGACCATTTTAAGCAGTGGAATCATGTCACAGTCGTAGATGCGACAGAAGGCGGAGCATTAATTCATGGAACGAAAGTAATGACTTTAAAAAAGGCAGTTCAAAAATATTGTGTGCATGAATTTAATGTAAAGTGGCATACGGATCGCTGCAAAAAATTATTTCAAGATGAACAGCGGGAAGTTGTGTTGGATTATTTTGCAAATTCCCTAAAAAAATTACAGGAAGTGAAGAAAAAAGCGACAGAAGGGATTCGTTTCTATGAACGTCTGGAGAAGATGGCGAAAAAAAGCTCGGTATCAGATCAGGAGCTTGGAAAGGCTTTGAAAAAAATCAAGAAATTAAATCATTATATGGAAACTGACTATATGGCGCGCACTGTTATGGATAGTTTAGATGGTCTAAATTTTACGTTAAGGCCGCTTGCTTATCAATTAAGAGAGGATAAACGGAGCGAGCTTTTAGATGTGGCTAGTCAGGGAAAAGTGCTACTTTACGGGGTGGCAGTTGCAGTAGATGAAGTATCTGAGATAGCGGAAAAGACGATTGTGCAGTACGCCAATTCCAACAGGACGAAACGGAAATAATAGGATCACATGATACAGGGCATTACAAAAAGCAGCGGGCGGCTGAAAATCAAATTTCAGCCGCCCGCGTTATGTATCTTTTATTTTAGGTACTTGAACCAATCTTCCGTGGCATCGACAATGGTATCCGGCGTCCATACAGGAGCTTTCCGCCAATAGTCAATGTTTTCAAGGACTTTGCTAACGCCATCTTCAAATGAGATTTTAGGCTCCCATCCCAGAACATCATGAATTTTTGAAGTGTCAGCAAATGTGCAGTCGGGTTCTCCGGGTCTTTTTGGGATATTTGTGATTTCACCGCCCAATAGTTCACACAGCCTGTTTATAGAGTAGGTTCCTCCGCTTCCAACGTTGAATGTGTCTTGTTTGATATCCGACATAGCGGCTGTATAAAAAGCGTCGACAATATCTGTTACATATGTAAAGTCCCTTGTTTGAGTTCCATCTCCTACAACGGTAAATGGTTTGTTGGCTAGTTTTTGGGCTAAAAATACGCCAAATACAGCCCCATAAGTGCCGGAAGTCCTCGATCTTGTGCCATATACGTTGAATAGTCTCAAAGTAATCACAGGAAGACCGTAGACTTGCCCCCAGTGCAAGATGGTTTCTTCCCCTAATCTTTTTGTAAGGGCATAAGGATACTGTGGCCTGATTTCGGCTGTTTCTCTGGTAGGGTATTGGTCAGGAATGCCATAACAGGAAGATGAAGCGGCATAAAGCAGCTTTTTGATATTTGTGTTTTTCGCGCATTCCACTACATTAAACGTTCCTAGGACATTAGAGGAGTAATAATCTTGAGGCCTCTGAATAGATGGAACGATGTCGGCTAATGCCGCAAAGTGGAAAATGTAGTCCACATCTTTAAAAATAGGCTGGATTTCCTCCTTATTTCGAATGTCCATTTGATAGATGCTGAGATTTTTGTGGCCTTTGAGGTGATCTAGGTTTTCTAATCTTCCAGTGCTTAAATTATCAATTACGCGGACGTCATGCCCTTCAGATAAAAGCCTATCCACCATATGGGAGCCAATAAATCCGCACCCGCCTGTAACCAGTGACGTCATATACTGTTTCCTTCCTTTCTTTCTAATATTTTAATAAAGTCCCTCAAATCTTTCAATGTATAATCGGGAACTACTATTTCTTCTAGGCGCGCAACTCCATAACCGGAATCAAGCAATACCGTTTTTAAGTTCGCATTTTCGCCAAGCCGTATATCACATGCGCGATCTCCAACTACATAAGAGCCATTCATAGTTATTTGAAAATCTGAACAGGCTTTTTCTAACATACCTATAGCGGGTTTGCGGCAATTACAATTAAAGGCATAGCCTTGTATCACGCCTTTTTGATGATGTGGGCAGTAATACACAGCATCAACTCCTGTCTCTTGTATGAGATATTGATTCATGGAGAGAAGCGTTTCTTCCGTGAAATAACCGCGCGCAATCCCGCTTTGGTTAGAAACGACAATCGCATAGTAACCATAAGTATGTATTTTTTCTATACAGCTTTTGGAGTATGGGAAAATTTCCAGCTCATTTGTGGAACGGATATAGCTTTTTTCTTTAGTAAGAACGCCATCTCTATCAAGGAAAATAGCGGGTTTTGCTTTCTTTTTCAAATGGATGCCCCTTCACTTTCTAATATCATATCTACTATTTGTTGTAAAATTAAATTATGGGCTGATTCCACAATGCCATATTTACTGCAAGGAGTATAGACGTTAATATCGCCTAATTGCCTTGCCTTATTGTCAGGGCTAAAACCTGTAAATGTAATGACTTTTGCATTTTTTGCTTTGGCTGTTTGAATTGCATTGATAATATTTTGTGAATTGCCTGAACTGCTGATTGCCACGACTAAATCATCTTTTTTTACAAGAAAATCCATTGGTTTTGAAAATATATATTCATAACCATAATCGTTGCCAATGCAGGTTGTCAAAGCGTTATCATACAGGTTATATGCGTTCATTTTTCCGTTTTTCATAAAATCTGCCGCCATATGGCTGGCAATGGCAGCGCTGCCGCCGTTTCCTACGAAAAAGAGATTTGAGCAGAAACGTTTATGTTCAAGAAAAACATCAAAAAGCATTTGGATGCCTTCTGTGTAGGTTTCGTGGTATGAACCGTCTTTTTTTTGTATTTTCGTTGATTCTAATGTTTGTATAAATGTGTTAATATAATTATTTTGCAGCATAATAATCGCTTCTTTCTGATAATTATTTATAATGTATTAGTATATCACAGGAGTATAGCATGTAACAAGAATTTTTTGTAATGATTCCTGTTATTGATTTCTGTTATAAATAATAGAAATGGTTAGAATGAAATAATTCGTAAATGATTGTATTTAATATGTATAAAGTTAAATTAAGGATAAGCCGATAAAAAGAATAAGAGTTAAATTGCGTTTTCTATCAGCATGGAAGCTGTATTTTATTCAGGGAGGAAGAAGAAATGACGAAAAGGAAAGACATGCAGCGAAAAATTGCATGGGGGGGGGAAAATCAGAATCTACTAAAAAGTGGAAAAAAATTCAAACTTTATATGGATTATCTCAAGAGACGTTAGGGGCAATTTTTTTGTTGCCTTTTTTTTGGTGTCTGCCGTTTGATCCGGTTATGGCTTGTAAAGGATATAAGTGTGTTGGGATAAGAATGGATAAGAATTGTTGGAAGGACGCCTATGTTTGAAACAAAGACAGCATGGGAAACGCAGTGAATATACTACAATTCTTTTTTTGCGTTTTATAACATTTTTTGCAACAGAAGATAATATGCCAAAATAGCTGGGAAGAAGGAATTAAAATGAATTTAGAAGCTGAATTTGAACGGTTAAAAACATGTTCCCGTATTTTGATTTGGGGCGGCGGTTATCATACGAAAGAGGCGCTAAGGTTTTATAAATCTTTTTTTAGGGAACGGGACATACAGATTGTAGATAAGAATAAGGCAGGCCAAAGCATAGAAGGATATAAAATTATTGCTTCAGATGAAGCAGATTATTCGATTGATTATGTTGTGATTATGTCGTCAATATACCATGATGAAATTGAATATGCTTTGCGGAACAGACATGGTTATCAAGGGGCAGTGATAGGTTTATATGCGTTTCGGAGAGTTCTTTTAAAACTGGATTCATATGAAGAATGTATTGGGCATATGGAAGATTTTGTGTCTCATATGGAACAAGGCATAGCAAGTTATTCTTACGACTATATATTTCAAGAAAACTATAGCGTATATAAAAAAATAAGGCTATATGCGTTTTGGGCGTCTTCTATTGGTGAATCAGTCCGGTATTTATCGGCATATTATGAAACTGTTTTTAAGGATAAGGCAGAAGATGAATACTGCCTGTTAATTCCCTATATAAAAGGGAATGATTTCGCGAATGGGCAATTTATAGAGGTTGTTTCCCGTACAGTTCCTATGGTTACATATTGCAACTGTCATTTTTGGGAGTATGCGGTGAAAAAGTACAGAGAGCGTTTTGATTTGACGTCTTATAATGAATTTAACGGTATTTTAGTGGATGCATATAATCAATTTGATGAACGGATTATAAACAGGACGTTTTGTGATAAAAAGTTTCCTTTGATTGCCTATACGCCGGAAGAACGTAAGATGGCGGAATATAAATTAAGGCAAATGGGCGTTTTTGGAGATTTCGTGTGTATATTTGCAAGAGATAACCACTATTTGCAGCATCAGTATGGACAGGCTTATGGAATTAATGAAATAAGAAATATGGATATCAATTCTTTTAAATCTGCAGTGGATTATTTGGAGGGACAGGGAGTAAAGGCAGTCCGCATGGGAAAAGTTGTCAACGGGCCGGTCAATCTGCCAAACTGCATAGATTATGCGGCGGATTTCCATAGCGACTTTATGGATTTATATTTATGCGGTAATTGCAAGTTTTATGCAGGGAGTTTGTCTGGGATTGTTGCGCTTGCCCAGCTTCAAAGCGCGCCTGTGGTTTTGCTCGGGGTGGTTCAGCTGGGGATTCACAATTCAATACCATATAGGAGCAGAGATATTTACGTCCCAAAGAAAATATATGACAAAAATAAGAAACGTTTTTTAAATTTTACGGAAATATGGGATGCGGAAATGGCCGCTAAGGACAAAATATCAAAATATTATGGGGAACACGGGCTTGAGTTTATAGAGCTTGGCAAAGAAGAAATAAAAGAAGCGATAGTGGAGATGAACGATAAATTAGATGGAGTGTATCAGGAAGACGAACAGGAAAAAGAACTTCAAAAGAAATATCATTTGCTGTTGGAAAACTGGATATTAGAGAATGGATACCAGTATTCTTATTTCTTGCATATTGACATAAGCGGCAGTTTTATTAAAAAGAATACATTTATGCTTGCATAGCATTCTGGCGGGAACAAAATTTGATGAATAAACAGGGGGAATTTGAATTATGGCAGATAAAATCCGAATGGATTCGCACAAATTAATTTATCATCCAGAGAGGGTTGCGGCTTGGAAGCGTGGAGAAAATATATATCCGATTGAATTGGAAATAGGATTAACAAACGCCTGTAATCATAGATGCATTTTTTGCGCAGTGGATTATACAGGTTACAAACCGACAATGCTTGAGGCGGATCTTTTAAAATTAAGGATCAGTGAGTTTGCAGAAAAAGGAGTGAAATCTATTATATATGCCGGAGAAGGGGAACCGCTTTTAAATAAAGACGCGGCAGATATTATTAATTTCACGAAAAAAAGCGGAATAGATGCGGCGTTATCTACAAATGGAGCATTGCTTACGCCGGAAGCATCGAGAGACTGTCTGGCTTCTTTGACATGGATTCGTTTTAGTACGGCCGCAATTAGAGAAAAAACGTATGAGAAAATCCATCAATGCCGGAAAGGAGAGCTTAAAACTGTTTTAAATAATATTCAGGAAGCAGTCCGGACGAAAAAAGATCAAGGGCTCAAAACGACGATTGGCGCGCAATTATTGCTTCTGCCGGATAATAAAGATGAAGTTGTGGAGATGGCGAAGGAAATGAAAAAAATAGGAGTGGATTATTTTACGGTAAAACCATTTTCGCAGCATCCGTCAAGCGGCAATATCTTGCAAGTGGATTATCAGGAATTACTGGAATTGGAACGGGAATTAGAAGGAATTGGAACGGAAGAATTTAAAATATATTTCCGGGCGCATTCTATGAAGAAATTGGCATGTGAGCGCGGTTATAAGCAATGTCTGGCGCTGCCATTTATGGTATACATTGATGCGAAGGGGAATTTATGGCCCTGTATTGTGTTTATGGGGCAGGAACAGTTTAGTTATGGAAATTTATATAATGCATCATTTGAAGAAATATGGGAAGGAGAGCGGAGGAAGAAGCTGATTCAAGAGTTTTCCCAGATGGATTTAGAGAAAAATTGCAGGGAGTTGTGCAGGCTGGATGAAATGAATAAGTATCTCAATGATTTGAGAAATCCCGGACTTCATGTAAATTTTATATAGTATCCGTTTATTCCAATAGGAGAATAAATTTTAAGAGTTAGGAGAGAACGATGGATTTAAAAGAGCGGGCGGCTGAAATAAGAAAAATGATTTTTAAAATGGCATACCGGGGAGGGAGCGGGCATTTGGCATCGGCTTTTTCGATTGTGGAAATTTTAACGGTTTTATATTTTGGGGGAATTTTAAATATAGATCCGAAAAATCCGGATTGGGCGCAAAGGGATAAATTGATATTAAGCAAGGGACACGCGAGTTTGGCATTATATAGTGTATTGGGTATGAAGGGATTTTTTCCACAAAAAGAGTTACAGACTTTTTGCAAGCCGGGTTCAGAATTCGGAGGAGAACCCAGAATGGGGCATATAACGGGCGTAGAGGCGACTACAGGCTCGCTTGGGCATGGGCTTTCATTTGGCGTGGGGATTGCAATGGCGCATAAGATGAATGGGGAAGCGAACAGGACATATGTGATAATTGGAGATGGCGAATGCCAAGAAGGAAGCATATGGGAAGCTGTAATAGCGGCGCCGCACCACAAACTAGACAATTTGACAGTGATTTTAGATAATAACAGGCTACAGGCAATGGGGAAAGTGGAGGATATTCTTGCGTTGCGCCGCCTGCGGGAAAGCTGGGAAAATTTCGGCTGGGGCATCGCAACAGTAGATGGGCACGATATAGAAAAGCTTTGTAAATGTCTGGATAAGGACAGACAAACGGAGGATGGCAGACCGCATTTAATTTGTGCGGATACAGTGAAAGGAAAAGGCGTTTCCTTTATGGAAAGCGAGCCCATCTGGCATTATCGGATGCCGAATGAACAGGAATTAGAAATTGTATTGCAAGATTTGGGCATGACAAGAGAGGAGCTGATTCAATGCGAAATGAATATTTAGCGGAACTATATCATCTTGCAAAAAATGATCGGAATGTGCTTTCTTTAGTGTCCGATAATGGCATGATTGTATATGATGAATTTCGGGCGGCTTTTCCAGAGCAATATTTTAATTTTGGCATTTCAGAATGCCATATGATTGCGGCGGCGGCAGGAATGGCGACATGTGGGAAAATTCCTTTTGCATATACAATTAGTTCATTTTTGGCGTACCGGGCATACGAATTTTTAAGGCTGGACGTATGTCTGGAAAATTTGAATGTAAAGATAGTTGGAATAGGCACAGGCGTATCTTATGGCTATTTAGGCCCTACGCATCATACGACAGAGGATTTGGCTCTTTTGCGATCACTGCCTAATTTGACTATATTTTCTCCGGCAAGCCCAATGGAAGCGCGCGAGGCGGTACGGGCTGCATATCAAATAAAGGGACCTGTCTATATCCGGCTTGGCAGCAGCGGGGAACCGGAGGTTCATACGGAAAAATTTTCTTTTGAAATTGGGAAAGGGCAGGTCATATTTGACGGGCATGACATTGCGCTGATAACTTCAGGGGCAATCACGGCTGAAGCGAAAATAGCGGCGGAGCGGCTTATGGAAGAAGGAATATCAGTTAAGCTGATTAGTATGCACACGATAAAGCCTTTTGATGAGGATCTTATAGCAAAAACGGCTGAAAAGGTTTCTAAATTAGCTGTAATAGAAGAACATAATATTATCGGCGGGTTAGGAAGCGCAGTGGCTGAGACATTAGCAGACAGGCAGATTGCAATTCCTTTTTATAGAATTGGGTTATATGATCAATTTGCAAAAGGCTATGGAACGGGACAACAGGTACGGATGCAAAATAGGCTGGACAGTGAAGGGATTTATCAACAAATCAGCCAATATGTAAAGGAAGGATGACAAAAATGGAGTCAGAAAAATTAATATTAGACGGCAGTAAAGTATTATGGCACAAAGATAGAATAGAGCAATGGAAAAGGGGGGAGCGTTTTGCGCCTGTTACGATTGATTGCGCGCTGACTACGAAATGCAGTTACCGCTGTGTGTATTGTTATGGAAAAATGCAGTGCATAAACCAGTCGGATAATCTTGACGAAGAAACAATTTTACGCTTTTTAGAGGATGCGGCGGAAATAGGAGTAAAAGCGGTTAGTTTTGTAAGCGATGGAGAAAGCACATGTAACCCACATTTGAAAAAAGCGGTTTTACATGGCAAGAGCCTTGGATTAGATATGGCTCTTGGCACAAATGGCTTTTTGTTAAAAGATGAGGAATTAGAGGAAATTTTGCCGGCGCTTACTTATCTGCGTTTTAATATATCGGCTGGGGAGAGGGAACGATATGCCGAAATTCATGGCTGCGCCTTAAAATGCTATGATAAAGTAATTGAAACGATGAAAAAAGCGGTAGATATTAGGGAGAAGAAAGATCTGGCGGTTACAATTGGAATGCAAATGGTTTTAATGCCGGATTTTGCAGATCAGATTCTTCCGCTTACAAAGTTAGGCAGAGAGATTGGCGTGGATTATCTCGTGATTAAACATTGTAGTGATGATGAGGAAGGCACGCTTGGCGTAAATTACGAAAAATATGATGCCGTGATTCCGGTTTTAAAGGAAGCGGAAACTTATTCTACGGATAAGTATCAGGTTTCGGCAAAATGGTCAAAGATTTTAAGCCATGGGAAGAAAAGTTACTGTAAGTGTTTTGGAGCCCCCTTTATTCTTCAAATGTCGGGTACGGGCCTTGTGGCTCCTTGTGGAATGTTTTTCAATGAGAAATACAGTAAATACCATATTGGAAATATTAAGGAAAAGAGATTTAAAGAGATATTTGAAAGCGACAGGTATTGGGAAGTTATGAAAATGATAACAGACGAAACTTTTGATCCAAACCGCGATTGCGGTACGCTCTGTCTTCAGCATAAAACAAATGAGGCATTGTGGAAGATCTATCAAACAGGGACAATTCCAAAGAGTCCGGAAATTGAACCGAATCATATTAATTTTATATAAATTTCAGAAATCTGGAAAAATAAGCATGGAGGCTGAAAAATGGCACTTGTTGTGACAAAAGCGGAATTTAGGAATATAAGAAAGGAATTGCGGGCGGAAGGGAAGAAAGTGGTTCTCTGCCATGGCGTATTTGATTTAGTGCATCCCGGCCATATCATTCATTTTGAAGAAGCAAAAAAGATGGGGGACGTTTTAGTGGCGTCTGTCACGGCGGCAAAATATGTGAGAAAAGGTCCGGATAGGCCGTATTTTGGAGATGAGATGCGTCTGAAATTTTTATCTTCGATTGCGTATATTGATTATATTCTTTTGTCAGAGGGCTTTACTGTAGATGATATTATTGAAGCGGCGGAGCCGGACTTGTATGTAAAAGGCTCGGAGTATCAGGCGCAAGAAGATGACATTACCGGAAAGATTGCCGGAGAAATAGAGCTGGTCCGTAAACATGGAGGGGAAATTGCTTATACAGGCGGGCAGGTGTTTAGTTCAACGAAACTAATCAACCATGCTTTTCCATCACTTTCTGAGGAAGTGAAACAATTTATGAAATCATTTTCAGATAAGTATAGTTTATCTGAAATCAGAGCGCTGGCGGAAAAAATTTCGGGCTTTAAGATAGCGGTAATTGGAGACGTAATTATAGATGAATATATTTATTGCAATGTACAGGGGTTAATGTCGAAAGACAGGGGATATTCTGCCCGTTATAGATATGTGGAGCAGTATTTAGGCGGTTCGTTAGCCGTGGCGAGGCATATTGCCTCATTTTGTGACGACGTCACTCTTTTGAGCGTTGTAGGGAAAGAGGAGGCGGTACATAGCCGGATGTTAGACGAACTTGGCGATAAGATGAGGATAGACGTAACGTTTAGCGATGTTTTTGAAACCATTATAAAAACACGGTACGTTTCCATGAATGAAAAACGGGAAGAGCTTGATAAAATTTTCGCTGTAAATAACCTTCCTGTATATATGCGCATTGATAAACCTGCATTAGATAAGTTTAAAGAAAAAATAAAAGAGAAAATAGAACAGTGTGACGTGGTTATTTTGTGTGATTTTGGGCATGGGCTGATAGATGAAGAAGTGATGGATTTGATTCAGTCTAAGGCGAAGTTTTTAGCGTTGAACTGCCAGACTAATTCATCGAATTATGGAAAAAATTTAATTACAAAATATAAACGGGCAGATGTATTTGCGATTGACCAGAAAGAATTGGGGCTGGCATTTGCGAATTACCGTTTAGATGAGCAAGAGCTTCTTCAGAAGTTAGAAAAACATTTGGACTGCCATGGGTGGCTGACACAGGGATCCCAAGGGGCAGTTTCGATTGAAGATGGAGAAATAAAACATTGTCCGGCATTTGTTTTAAAAGTGAAAGACACCATTGGAGCAGGGGATGCGTTCTTTTCCATTGCAAGCTTATTTGCGGCAGCAGGCGCTTCCATGGAGATGGGAACATTTATGGGAAATATTGCGGGGGCATTGGCGACAAATATCGTAGGAAACAAAAAAGGCATTGATAAAGTAGATGTACTGAAGTACGCTTCTACTTTACTTAATATATGATGATTCTAAAGATATATTTATAAAATGGAGGGTAAGAAATGAAGATTTTGTTGGTGGTTCCGCAATACTATAGCCGGAAAGAACGATATTATCAAATGCCATTAGGCTTAGCGTATGTGAATGCAGCTCTGCGGGAAGCAAATTTAGATGTGCAATGCCTGAATATGAACCATATTGAAGCAGAAGACGCCTATTCAGTTTTAGCTGAACGGGTAGTAAATTCCAATATTGACGTTGTCCTTTGCGGCGGAATAAGCCCGCTTTGGAAAACGATTGAAAAAGTGTTTGATACAGTTAAAAGGGCAAAAGCTTCCATAATTACTGTGGGGGGGGGTGGAGCCTTTACGTCGGAGCCTCTTATTTCAGCGGAACTTCTTGAAGTAGATTATGCTGTAATTGGAGAAGGGGAGATTACAGATGTAGAGCTTATTCAAACGTTGATGGCGAATCAGAATGTAAGCAATGTAAAAGGAATTGTATATAAAACGCCGGACGGATATAGGCAGACGGCTCCGAGGGAAGAAATTGCCGATGTGGATTCCATTCCATTTCCATGCTATGAGGGGTTTGACATGGATTTATATTTAGAAAATCAAATGGTGAGCGATGAATATTATTCTTTTTATTCGGACAAGCCGAGAATTATGCCGATGATTTTAGGCAGGTCATGCCCTTATCAATGCAAATTTTGTTTTCACCCTATAGGAAATAAATACAGGGTGCGAAGTCTGGATAATTTTTTTATGGAACTGGATCAATGGAAGAATAAGTATGCTCCAACCTGTATTTTGATATTAGATGAATTATTTAGCGCAAGCGTTGAAAGAGTGTATGAGTTTTGTGAAAGAATAAAAGGATATGAGATAAAATGGATTGTCCAAATGCGGGTGGATATTATCACGAAAGAGTTATTGCAGACAATGCGGGACGCCGGATGCCTCAGCATCAGTTATGGACTTGAAAGTTTTAGCCCTGCAGTTTTGAAAAATATGAGAAAACATATCTCTTTAGCAGACATAGAAAACGCTTTAAAATTGACTTATGAAGCAAAAATAGACATTCAGGGCAATTTTATTTTTGGAGACGAGTTAGAAAATGAGCATACGATATATGAAACATTGCGGTTTTGGTTTCAGCATCCAGAATATAAAATTAATTTGGGGTGGATAGAGACATATCCGGGATGCGGCTATTATCAGGAATTATCAAAAAATTGGAGCGTTGAGGAGAAAAAAGCATTTTTAGAAATGAGTGAATGGCTGACAAATTTAACAAAGATGCCAGATGAAGAATATGGGAAATATAAAGTTGTGATTCAACTGCTTACATTTTATTATAACCCAGATTGTGTGAAAGAAAAAGAGACGCGGACAGACGAAAATGGCGATGGGATTATTGAAGCGAAGTGCGTGCATTGCGGTTCGGTAAATCGGTGGGCAGGAGTTAAAAAATATCTGCTAAATCAATCGTATTTTAAATTATGCTGCCGGAAATGCAATCATAGGAATGTGATTTACAGCAGGAAAGAAAGGTTAAAAAATTGGGATTTAATTCTGCCATTATGTGAGAAAATGGCTTTGGCAACAAAGGAAGATGAATTTATTAAAGCGGTAAACGCTTTATATGAGACGTATATGGTGACGCATGACCCAGAAAATCCATTTCCTGTTTTGTTTTAGGAAAAGGATTTCCGCCATTAAATTGTGACATTAAAGTATTGTTGGGCCTTACAGTATTTTTTCTGCCTGTTTCTGATTAAGACACTGCCGTCAGGGTTACGCAGCACAACGGAATCATCGGAGACCGGCTGTCCATATACAAACGCATCTACTCCAATGGATACACGGTTTCCGATTGGTTCATTGCCTATAATTTTAGCTCCGGCGGCTAAGTAGAGCCCTTTTCCGAGTTTTGGGACAGTTTCGCCGACAGGGCTTTCACCGGTATTGATGGTGACATTTTGGCCTATTACAAGAAAATCACTGTAAGCTGCATTGCCAATTACGCTTCCTACCGGATGTGTAAGGAAGAATATTTCCGGCAGTTTGCCTTTGTAAGAGATAAAAAAACTATGTAAAGTTTTATTCAAGTAAATTAATTTGTCACAGACAGATTTGTTTGCGGAAAGCTCCCACAGTGAGTTAGCCCAAAAATATAAAAACTGGGCATACTGGTCAGAATGCAGATGCGAGAAAAATGTTTCGCCTTGGTTATCTGAATATGCGGAATTTTTAATAAAACGGAAGCAATGCTCTGTCCGTTCTAAGGCGCGTTCAAAAGCGGCGTCAACGTCGCTGCCTTTTAGAGTATGAGTATTGCGATCCGGAAAAAAAAGCTCTAACTGATGCAGCGTATATGTTTGAAGTTCTTGTTTCGGTAATGATAGGTTCATTTCTTCTTCCTTTTTTGAATATAAATTGGCTCTAAAATAAAACGTGGGAGAATTGCGTATGGCCATACATGGAACCATATCGTAGGATATTTGTATGTATTTAAAAATAATATCCATTTATCGTCCATATCATACTGATTATCCTCTACGCTGTATTTTAGGATAGAATCTTTAATAAATCCTTTCATGTCAGTAAGAAAGATTTTTTTCATCTGGCTTTTTGGAAAACCGGCTTTTACGGCTGTTTGGAGCAAAAGTCTTTTATATTGCTTTACCCAGACTTCAAATAAATTAAATCCGCCGCTGTTATTATTTTTTGCGGCTAAATAGGGGGCTTTTGTCAGGATCATTTTAGTATTTTTGCCTGAGAGAATGTGAAATACGATATGCGCGTGTAGAAAATGGGTTCCAAAATATTTCTCAGGATGCTTTATTTGTTTAAATTTGCTCATTTTCAGAACGGTTGCAGATATATACGTTACATAAACGCCAATGTAATTCATCAGAAGGGTTTTATCGTAAGTAATCAGATCGTTTGTTTCCCTAAGTTTTATTCTTGGCGCTTTTCTAATGTCCGGATTGAATGTCTGTGTTGAATATGTAAAAGAATTTATATTAATATAGGCTGGTCTTTCTGTTTTTATCAGATATAATATTTTTTTTATCGCTCCGGGCAGCAATATGTCATCGTCCGAGAGAAACTGTATATATTCGCCGTTCGCTTTTTGGAAACAGTTAAAAAAATTTTTATCCATACCCAAATTTTTTGAATTACGATAATAACGTATCTTATGTTCTTTGCAATATTTTTTCATTACTTTTGGGGTCTCGTCTGTGGAAGCGTTATCTGATACAAGGATTTCAACGCCGTCTTCCAACTGCCCTAGCGCGCTTTCTAATGACTGGCATAATAAATGACAGCGGTTATAGGTAGGGATAGCGACTGTCAGTATAATTTTTTGTCCCATGATCTTACCTCTTTCTTTTGGTTTCATAATACTGGATTGTTTTTTGGATGCCTTCTTCAAAGGGAATTTCAGGCTTCCAGCCGGTATCTCTTGTAAGAGGTTCAATATTGATACAAGAACTTGGCATTATGCCGGGGGAGCTGATTTTTCTTTCGGGAGGGGGAGTTTTTTCTCCAATGCCTAAAGGAAGCGATGGGTTTATCATGTCCCGAATAGTTAAGACGTATTCCCGAAGTGTTTTGTGCGTTCCGCTTCCTATTCCATATGTAATATTATGCCTGCCTTTCTCTCCAATTTTAATAATTGCTTTTGCTACATCTGATACATAGACAAAATCCCAATTAGACTGGAGATTGCCATAGACAGGGTATTTGCCATCTAAAAGAGTGGTAATCGTATAAGTCAGGATATTGTCTTCTGTTCTTCCTTCCCCATATGTGCTTGGAAGAACAGTCCAAATCATATCCTGCCCTAATTGCGCGGCAACGGCTTCTAACAGATAGTGGACGGAAGTTTTTGTGGCTCCATAGATGTCAATGGGCGTCTGTTTCCTTGAAAAATCAATGACGCATACATTATAAACATATTCTGCCACTGTGCCTGCGGCCAGAAATAGTTTGCATTTTAAATATTTAGAGAGACGTAACATATCCAGAGAAGTTTCGATATTGCTTAATTGCAAAGGAATGTTGTTTTTTTCTTTCCCAGAAACGCCTGCCCAGCCAAGATGATAAAATATATCATATGTTTTTCCAGACAGCCTTTGCGCCAGTTCTTTAAATTGATAGCCGGCAGTTATTGTTTTTACGGAAGAATTATGAAATGGCATAGAGGAGGGGGAGGAGGTCAGGACGGTTACGTTAGCGCCTGATTTTAATAATTCCGCAACAACATATCTGCCGATAAATCCGGTTCCTCCTGTAAGAATGGCTTTCATATTCTTCCTCCTACTGTTCCATGCGTTTTAGAATGATGTCTGCATAGCTGTCTATATCGTCGGTTGTATTCGCCGACAGGCTTTCGCAATGTCTGCAGATTGGTATATCGTCTTTCCTCTTTTTTAAGTGGAGTTTTTGGTACTGGCAAAGTTTTTCGCCATTCCAAATATCCGCAATTTTTTCGGTTTTTAAATCGCCTAAAATATATTCTGTTTTCCAGTCTACACAGCACAGATGCGCAATGCCGGAATGGTTTATTACCATCGTAGTAAATAAAAATGGGCAGACTTCTTTTGGTTGTAGCTCCTGGCCGTAAGTGCCTTTATGGGCGTTGTTTATTTTTGCGCCGATATTTGTGTCCTGCCAAAGGGTGGAAGAAATGGTTTCTACAAATATTTCGTCAGACACTTTTTCAAATGTCTGGTAAAAATTCTGTTTTTCTGTTTCGGTATAACCAATATCGCTGTATTTAATAAAGATTTTACAATTCTGTTTATTTTTATAGAAAAACTCGATTTTTTTATAGAAATCCTGAAAGTCCATTTCGTATTGGCATACGTCTTTGTACTGTTGTTCATTAATTCCATTTACTGAAATATTTAATATGTCAAGACCTGCCTCAATAAGCTCAAGGCTGAGCGTTTCGTTTAGAAGCGTGCCGTTGGTCGTGATTTCAATACATTCTGCGGCCTCTGCTTTTTTGGCATAGGCTGCCATTTGGGCAATCTTGGGATTCATCAAGGGCTCTCCGATTTTAAACAGCCTTAATTTTTTGATTTTTTGTCTGCCCCAGCAAGAGACAATGTCGTCTATGATTTTTTGGAAAAGTTCCAAAGACATTGCGCCAAATGTTACATTAGATTTTTTTATGGTTTCCATGTCTGAGTGGAAACAAAAATTGCATTTTAAATTACAGGCGCTGCATACGTCAATTTGAATTGCAAAGGGCGCGGAAAGCGGCAGAACTTCCTGTAACGGGGTTCTTTCCCTTGCGTAAATTTTGGCTCTTCTTATTGCGCTCATCGTTGTACCTCCGTGTGGTCTGCTTTTTAAGGCAGCATAAGTTTTTTTATTTCATCTTCTTCTAAGAAAGGATACATATCATGTAAAGCGGGAGTTTTCATTTTGCCGTTTTCATCTATGCGTGACATGACTTTTGGAATAACAGGATCGTCAAATGCCTGCAATACTTCCAGTATCATATGCTTTGTTGTCTGCATAAAAGCATGTAAGCAGGAATCCACTTCGCCATTATTATGGCAGCAAAGATATTTAAACCCGAATGTGTCTGCAATTTTTTTAAAATCAGGGAAACTTACTCCGGTATCCGGCGTACAGCCAATGTATTCTCCTTGAAAGAAGTTTTTTGAAGTCTGCCGGATTGCCCCATAACCTTCATTTGAAAAGATAACGATTGAAATTGGAAGATCGTACTGGGCAATCGTTTGAAGTTCTTGTAGGTTCATCATTATGCTTCCGTTTCCTGTAATGCAGTATACGCCGGATTTGGAGGAGATGGCGGCGCCTATGGCCGCGGGAATATCGTATCCCATAGATCCGCAAGTATAATTTGTAAGAATCCGTTGGTTTCTCTTTTGGGTTCCAATTTGTAATTTTGCAGTATTTGCGCTGTTGTTGCCAAGCGCTAAAATGCTGTTATCCGGTTCATGTGAATGGAACTGTTTCCAAAAATAGTAGGAAGAAACCCTGTCTGACAAATGAACGCCATGCCGGATTGCTTCATATGGAGAAAAGCGTTCTTTTAGGTTTTGGCAGTAGGAAAGCCATTCTTTATGCGGCATACAGGGGATGACGCTCTGTCTGGCAGTTTCAAAAAACTGATTTAGGTCTATATGGAGGCTCTTTTGGATTTTAAGCCCCGGTTTTAGGGCTTCGTTTTTGTCAGCGTCTATCATATAGATTTTTGCATTTGGGGCGAAGCCGTCTTGGTTAAACCCTGTCTGCCGGAATCCCAAACTATTTCCTAAAGTTAAGATTGCATCTGCGTTTTGCAAAATAAAATTTCCGGATCTTGATCCCACATTTCCGGAGGAGCCGAAATAAAGGGGATGCTCCATATAGAGGTTATCGGCTACCCATGCGCCTCCAATTACAGGGAGCCGCATAGAATCAATAAAACTTAAAAACGCTTCCATACAGTTTCCGCTTCTAATGCCGGAGCCTGCAAGGATGCAAGGGCGTTTTGCAGACTGGAATTGTTGCAGAACAGATTCTATATCTTCTTTGGGAAGATGAGGGAGGGCGCTTTGATATTCTTCCGGTTCATATAATTCGCTTTCTTCGATATTTGCGCTCTGGATATCCTGTGGGACGTCTAACCAAACGGGTCCCCGCCTTCCGTCCATAGCGATATGAATTGCTTTAACCAATTCTCTCTTTACGGCGTATGGATTAGTCAGCATTGTGGCATATTTAGTCATATTTTGAACAGATGGGATAATTTCAAATTCTTGCAAGCCACGATAACGTAAAGGAAGGCCTGATTTTGGGACGGAAATTTCATAACGGACTTGTCCAGACAACACAATCATGGGCAGACTGTCCTGCCATGCTCCCATCACGCCTGTTATGGCGTTGGTGGAACCGGGGCCAGAGGTGACGCAGACCGCCGCCATTTTTCCGCTGTATCTTGCATAGGCTTCTGCCGCCATGGCGCACGCCTGTTCGTGGTGGTTAAAGTATTTATTCATTTTCGGACATTTTAGCAAAGCGTTGTCTAAAAACATCGCGCCTCCGCCAACGACAGCAAAACAGTCTATAATTCCGTATTCTGTCAGTGTGTCCATAATGATGTCAGCCACTCGTTTTAACATCTTAACGCCCCTCCAAATTTAGCTTTCGATAATTCATAACATAATTTTATATTGTTATATGGGAATTGTAAATATATATTTCTGAAAATTGTTTAATAGAGTAACTGGAATAAATCTATTTCATCTTCATGTTCCAAATACCATTGATATAACTGGCGGACGGAATCTTCTATAGGCGTATATTCAAAACCGGTAAGTTCTTCCATTAAACGGGCGTTTGAAGCGGTATATTCTTTTGCCAGCCCTTCTTTACAAATGTAAATGGGGAGCTCTTTTCCGCTGATTTTTAGGACAAGGCGGCAGAGCTTTTCTAAACTGATTTTCTTTCCCGAGACGGCGTTATAGGTATGGCGGGTTGGGGCGTGATGCAAAAAATATTCTATGATCCGGCAAAAGTCTTCTACCCAGATGTAATCGAAATACACATTCTGCCGTATAGATAACGGCAGGTTTTTTATCGCTTTACAGCAGATATTTGAAATGAACTTCACGGGATAATATTCATATTTCCCGAATATTCCGAAAAGCCGGAAGTTATAAACGTTGTCTGATTTTTCAATTAATTCCCCTATTGTATATTTCATCAAACCGTATTGGTCAGTCGGAAGGCTTTTGCCTAAATCTGTTTCCGCTACATTGGCAATGTCGAACCGTTTGTCATATTCTGCGCCTGAGCCAGAATAATACATCCTGCCAAAGAGATGGGAATTTTTATAGAAATTAAAAAAGATCCGCATATTATATTCAAATATTTTCGAACCGTCTTTCGATTTGTCTATGCTGTCGCCATATGAGGCAAAATGGAGGATGTAATCAAATCTGTGGGCTTTTAAATATTGTAATGTTTCCGTTTCTTCTATGCAGTTTAGCTCTTTGCTTGACGGAGTGTATATATCATAATTACGGTCGTTTTTCTGGAGATATTCTTTTACGTTTCTGCCAACAAAACCGCTGGCTCCGGTAATTAATATTTTTGGCATAATGTCCTCTTTTCCGAATATACAATTTTAGTTACATTTAGGGGGATGCAGCAATTAAAAAACCCTAATACTATATCGGCAATTTTTGGGGAAACATGAGAAGCGGTTGTTACGGAAAAGTTATATTTGTCCGATATAAAAATAAAGTATGGGAAAGGATGAGGGGGAAAATGAGAGAAGATGAGCTTTTAGAATATGGAATACAGCAGTTTGAGAAAGAAATATACGAGGAAGCTTTAGAAGCGTTCGTTTTATTACATATGAGAGAATATAACCAAGAGGAAATCTTAAAGAATATCTATTCGTGTTATATGGAAGGGAATGAGGGGCAGTTTCGGGAGACATATGGACGTTGTAGTATTTTTAAGGAGATTCCCTATGAAGAATGTTTGCTCGATTTTGTTCCATATAAAGAAGGGGAATATTTTATTTATGATAAATTAAAAAGGGGGTTTTTGGGAACTCTTTCTTTGCCTGAAATTGAGCGTGAAAAAGAGCTGAATAGAGAATTTGATGATATTGCGGTAGAACTTGACTGGGACTGGCGGTTGTTTAAGCCTGCTTTGAAGTGGACGGGCAAACATAAACTATACGCCATATGCCATGACAAACGGCGCTCGGTTTCATTCTGTAAGATCCCTGAAATGGAAAAATATTTTCAGAAGGTGTTTGCGTTTGGGGATCGAGAAGAATACCGGCAATATTTCCATACAAATACCAGCGTATTTTTGCCACGTTTTTTTTGGGGGAATCAGGATGACAAACTTGCTTTGGCGCATATATGGGAGGAGGAGCACGCTTACCGTCTTACGCCTCAGGGAAGGAATACAGAGAATGTTGTGTTGTCAATCGGGATACCGACGCATGACCGTGGGAATTTAGCTTTGGAAAAAGTGGTAAATTTGCTGACGATGTGTTATGACGCAGAAATAGAAATACTGGTTTCTAAAAATGGTATGGCGTTATATCAAGAGGAATATCGTAAAATTGCCGCAATTTCTGATGCGAGGCTTCGTTATGTGGATCATAATAAGGAACTGACGGCGGATATTTCATGGATAAAAACGGTTGAGCTGTCGAAAGGACGGTTTACGTTGCTGGTCAGTGATGAGGATAGTGTGATTATTGAAGCGCTTGATCACTATCTTTCAATGCTTTTGGAAAATCCGGAATTGATTTTTGTAAGGGCAAAAACGGCGCTGCAATATAGTTTTATCACGACAAAGGAGATGAAAAAAGGAATAGACGCCTTTTCTCAGGTTTTTCTCCAGAATAATTATTTATCCGGCGCAATTTTAAGACGGGAGGCTTTTATGCGGCTTCCATTTGAAAAAATTAAAGAGGAGGCCAAAAGCAATGCGTATTATATTTCATATACGCATGAATGGTGGTTTTGCTTTTTAAGTTTCGAAGGAGATTGCCGTTTGGATGGAGAATGTCTTGTTGAAGAAGGAGACTCTGTACGGGAGAAACAGGGGGAGCAGTACAAAAAACGGGGAGAAGACGCATTGTCTGCCGGATATGATTCAGATGGGGGCCTGCAAAGTTATGCCACATATGAGAGCAGGCTGGAACAATTTAAAGGATACATTGAGTTTATTCACTATATAGAGGGAAAAGGCGGGGGAAATCTGGCGCAAAAAGGGGTTAAACTTGCAATCAACAAAACAATCAGTCTGATTAAATTGGCGTATTTTGGATTTCATTATAAGACAGATGAGATTATGGAAGTGTTGGACAAGTTTAGCAGGCTTTGCATATCAGCAGTGGAAGAATTTGCTTTTACTGCGGAGGAGAAAGAGTCGCTGCTTCGGATATTGCTTCATCAAATTCAAAATGGTGGATGGGAAATATAACATTTTATTTTGTTCTAAAGTTTCTATAGGAAATATCCGATATATATTTATAGCAGTGATTTCGGGCGTATTGTAAAAACCCAAAAATCATGGGGGGGGGGGTAAACAGAATGAATAATTTTGTTTTGGATCGTTTTTCCAATTATATAAATAAAGAGTTTTGTATTGCCCTTCCGGGTGGTTTTTCAAAGAATTATTACTGGGCATCTATGATGCGTAAATAAAAAGTTGACATTTGCCAACTTTTTTGTTTTATAGAACACAAGTAAAATTAAGAAGGGGATGAAGGGCTTTTAATGGGAAATAGAATATTAGATTATGCTTGTGAACAGTTTGAGAGCCGTAATTATTGTGAAGCGTTGGAAGCGTTTGTTTTAGCTTATATGAAAGGTTATGAGCCGGAATGGGTGATTGAAAACATTTATAATTGTTATGTGGCTTGTAATGAGCCGGAATTTCGCAATGCTTATGGAAAGTGTGGGGCAGAGGTAAGCTATGAGGATTGCGTGTTGGACTTTATGCCTTATAAAGAAGGGGAATATTATATTTTTGATAAAGAGCGAAAGCAATTTATTGGAAAGTTCTTAGTTTCAGAACTAAAGATGGTTTCATCAGAGGAAGCATTAAATGAAATCGAGTTTGGCGCGGTGGCGGAAGCGTTCCATTGGAATCTGAAGGAAGAATATCAACTGCTTGCGGCGGCAAAAGACAAGAAAGTGTATGCAGTCTGCCATGAAATCAATTATATTTCTTCCTTTTATAAAATACCGGAGTTAGAAGAATATAATAAAAATGTGAAATTGTTTCAGGATTTCAGTCAGTTTCAGCAATATTTCCATAAAAATACGGGAGTTTATCTGCCCCGGATTTTGTCAGGGGATTTAGAGAGTGTAAAAGAATTAAATGAAATAGTTGAAGCGGAACATCAATTTAGATTAACTCCGGAGGGACGCAATACAGATCACGTATTGCTTACGATTGGGATACCTTCACGGAATAGAGGGAATCTTTTGTTAAAACGGCTGGAAAATCTGCGGAACATAAAACTGGATGCGGAAATTGAAATTGCAATTTCGAAAAACGGCGTGGATTTCTATCAGGAAGAATATGATCAAGTGAATCAGGCGCAGGATTCCAGAATTTGTTATTATGATCATCATAAGGATTTGGTGGCGCCTGAGAATTGGCATTTTGTGGTAGAAATGGCGCATGGGAAGTTTGTATTGCTGGTTTCGGATGAAGATGACATTATTTTAGATTCTTTAGGGCATTATCTAAAGCTGATAACGGAGTATCCGCAAGCGAGTGTGATAAGGGCAAAGTCCTGCATATTTTATTCACGTTTATCGGAAAGATTGTATGCGGAAGGGACGGATGCATTAAAAAAAGGATTTTTGAAGCAAAATTATTTGTCAGGGTTGATTTTTAACAGGGAAAAGTTTCTAAAGCAAAATTTGCTGCGGTTAGAAAAATTCCGGGAAGATAATTTATATTATTGCCTGTATCCGCATGAGTGGTGGTGCGCCATTTTGTCAAAAAACGGCGTTTATATGGAAGAACCGTTTTTGTTGGTTCAGGAACGTGAGTCTGTGATTCAGGAAGAAAACTCAAAATATATTGAAAAAGGAGTGATAGAAGAAGGAGAGCATATTGCAAAGGGAACAAGTCTGCCGGCGTATTCCACATATGAAAGCCGCTTACAGCAGTTTTTGGGCATGATGGAATTTGTGCGTTGGATTGCAGATGGGGATAAGGAGCTTGCTTTTTTTTGCGTTGCAAGTTGTATAAGTAAAATTTTATTTCTATTGCTGCTGGCAAGGGAGAGGGGGTATGAAGTCTCAAACTTTATGAATATAGTTGATAAATTTTGCAAAATGTCTATTGAAGCAATCCGTGAGTTTGATTTTTCTGAGGAACAGCAAGTGAAGTTATTATCAATATTAAAAACAAGCGCAATAGAAACATATGGGCAAGAGAGGGAGATTTTTGAAAAAGAACAGAATGCAGGATAGGAAGATATGAAAACGATATTAATTTTAGGATCAACCGGATTTATAGGGAGAAATTTAAAGGAATGGTTTGAGAAAAAGAAACAGTACACAGTTTTATGTCCTAATCGCAAAGAACTGGATTTGCTCGATGAAAATATGGCAGATTCCTTTTTGGCGGCGCATAAAATAGATGTGGTTTTTAATTGCGCAATATTTTCTCCAAAGTCGGAAATGGAAGAATTGGAAGTGATTGAAAAGGATTTGCGTATGTTTCTGAACCTTGAAAAAAATAAAGATAAATTTGGCAAAATGTTTTATTTTGGCTCTGGGGCGGAATATGATAAGACAAAGCCTATTGTACAAGTGAAAGAGACGGATATTGGGAAAAGCATTCCGAAAAGCAGATATGGCATGGTAAAATATGTAATTGGACAAATGATAGATGGATCGGATAATATCTATAATATACGGATATGGGGTCTGTTTGGGAAGTATGAAGACTGGTGGACGACATTTATATCGAATTGCTGTTGTAAAGCAATTAAGGATTACCCAATTTCCATTCGAAAAGACACGTATTTTGATTATCTTTGGATAGAGGATTTTTGCAGAATTGCCGAATGGGCAGTTGGACATGAATTTGAGAGCCATACATACCATGCAGGGAGCGGACGGCGTATCTTACTGTCAGAAATTGCAAAAATAGTAAGGGACGTCAGCGGCAGGGAATTAGACATTGTTATTTGCAATGAGGGGTTGGGCAATGAATATACGGCGGACAGCTCACGTCTGATGAAGGAATATGGAAAAGACTATGTTACCCCTATGGAAACGGCAATCAGGGAATTGTATACATGGTATGAAACGCATCCGGAAATTATCAGTATGCAGAAATTAATATATGGTTAAAACTTTTAGAGATTGAGAGGAATTTAAAATGAACGATATTTTTGAAAACAAGTCAGTGCTGATTACCGGAGGGACGGGTTCTTTGGGAAAGTATTTTACAAGATACATTCTGACGCATTTTAATCCGCATCGGGTAGTGATATTTTCGCGTGATGAATATAAACAGAGCATGATGAAACAGGAATTTGCGCAGTATGGGGATAAGCTGAGATTTTTTATCGGTGACGTGAGGGATAAAGACAGGCTTCTAAGGGCGTTCGACAGAGTGCAGATTGTAATTCATGCAGCAGCGATTAAACAGGTGCCGACTTGTGAATATAACCCGATAGAGGCTATTAGGACGAATATTAATGGGGCGATGAATGTCATTGACGCCGCGATTGACCGGAAGGTGGAGTGTGTTGTGGCGTTGTCAACGGACAAAGCGGTGAACCCGGTAAACTTATATGGCGGAACAAAATTAGTTTCGGACAAGCTTTTTGTGGCGGCGAATGCCTATGCAAAAATTTCAGGGACAAAATTTAGCGTTGTCCGGTATGGAAATGTGGCGGGCAGCAGGGGAAGCGTGATCCCGTTTTTTGAGAAACTTATGGCGGAAGGAAAGACAACGCTTCCGGTGACGGACGTGCGCATGACGCGGTTTTGGATTGATTTGGAGCAAGGGGTTAAATTAATTTTAAAAGCTTTATATACGGCTGTTGGCGGCGAAGTTTTCGTTTCTAAAATACCTTCTTTTAAAGTGACGGATTTGGTAAAAGCCATGAATCCGGATGGTTCCATTGAGGAAGTCGGTATCCGTGAAGGGGAAAAGCTGCATGAAGTAATGATTACAGATGTAGATTCAAGAAGGACGGTTGAATTAGGGGACTGTTATGTGATTATGCCGGAATTTTCATGGTATAAGCCAAATGAAGAAATAAAAGCGGGGAAAAAGCTTCCAGATGAATTTGTTTATAGTTCAGATAAAAATACGAGCTGGCTTTCTGTGGAACAGCTTCAGGAAAAATTAAAATTATATCGAAAGAAATAGAGGGATTCATTTGGAACGGTTTGAATTAACGGAAAAAACTAAACTATGGATTTACGGGGCAGCTTTTGGAGGGACGCTCTTATATGAAAAACTGCATAAGAATCATTATCAGGTGGAAGGGTTTATAGATAAAAGGGCAGAGGAAATAGAGAGTTTATGCGGGCTTTCCGTCTATAGCGTAAAACAAGCCAAAGAACGTATGGGACGTGGGCAGCTAACAGTCATTATTTCAGTGAAAAATGTGTTTGAACATAGCGGCATTGCCAGAGAGTTAATAAAAAATGGAATTACAAACATCATTTATAAGCCATATGCGGCTCTGAAAGGATTTGCAGACGAATCAGCAAAAGAAATGTTTGAGCTTCATAATCAGTTGATTGATTGCGGCTTTTGTAAGGGCGGCAGGTTTTGCAGGGCGGACGAAATAGAAAAGAATTGGGAAATCCCAAAAGAATATCTGCTGGCCAAAGATTCCAAAATGCAGACAGTTTTTCTGCCTCTGCCTATGCTGTTTGAAAACCAAAGCGTTACGGGCGGATATAAGGAACGGAATGTTTGTTTTTTATATCCGCACATACAATTCTTCCGGTATCTTCAAGGAGAAGCCGGCGCTTCCTGCCAGCGCTATCTGGAGTATTGTGAGATGGCAGTGGAAGAATTGGATTCTTTTCAAGTTACGGAAGCGTGGAAAGAAAATGTGATCCGAAACAGGGCAGATGTGTTTTACCAGATGAACCATGCGTTTTTGTTCCAGAAAGATTTTTTTGTCAGAAATTCGCCAGAGGCGGAATGGAATGAGGACGGATACTTTAACTTGAAAAGCGGGAAGCACAGAGCGGCATTTTTTGCCGCCCGCCGTCAGATGTATATTCCCGTAAAGATCACTCATTCGGATGCAGAAAAATGGATTTCTGAGGATAGGGCAAATGAGGTGAAAAAAGAGCTTTTACAACAGGGCGTATTTGAATTAAAAGCTCCGGTTGAGCATCCATTTTTTTATCAGATGCCATGTACGGCAGAGAATTTTTTCTATGGCGTATGCTGTGCGTTGGCAGATGAACTCGGCGGGTTGTATTATCAAACGCCAATGGATCATGTACTGAAAGGCAAAAAGATATATTTGAATGTAGATGATTATGGGTTTGTCAGCCGTTTTTTCAGGAGAAGCGGGGCTATGGCATACGATGCCGATGAGAGGGACCGGAAATTGAAAGAAGCGTTAGAAAGGTTGTTTTCGCTTCGTTTTGGGAGGCTTGTCGCCGCTCAGGAACATTACGACTTGGCGGTGTTCAAAACAGACTGCCCGCAAAATTTGAAGCAATGTCTGGAAACTATTTTTGCGGATCATTATTTTATCCTTGCCCCAGAGAGTATTTTGTTGGAAACTGAGCGGATAAAAAGAGTTTATTGCGGGGCTGCGTGGGGAAAAAGCATGGTTTTGTGGCATTTGGAGAAATGTAATGTTTGACATTCAAAAAGAGAGCAGGATAGTCCTTTACGGGCATTCGCAATTTGACATTGTGAAAGATAAATTCCGGGAACTAAAAGAACGTGGATATCAGGTGCTTGGATATATAGATCAAAGGGCAAAAGAGATTGAAACGTATGTACAGGCGCCTTGTTGGACAGTAGAAGATTTTCCAGTTGGGCTAAAAGAACGCCAAGACATCGTAATTATACTGTTATTGCAAAATGCGCGGATGCATGAGTCCGTTGTATCTTCACTTTGCGGCAGGGGATTTAAAAAATTTTTATTTATACCAGAAAAAGCGGATACATCTGAGAAAACATGTATGGTGCAAAAGTACAATGCCTTTATACGGTCAGAATATGATGAGTTGATGGGGATTCCTGAATGGGACAGCTTGTGTTTAAATTCTGTAAAAGGTGGAAAGCGGTTTTTGAAATGTGGAAAAGAACGCTGTACGCTTTTGGTTCCGGTGGAAATGCTGTTTCTTTATGAACAGGAGCAGTCTTTAGAAGAAAACATCGCGTTTGCAGAGGATTATCTGGAGTTATTTGCGGTATTGGAAGGAAAGGCATTTGAATGCGGCCGTTATTTTGATTTCATGGGAGCGGTGGAGAAGGAAGAAAAAGAAAAATTACTGGCTGACCGTTTGGCGTTATATTGTTTGTGGGAACATTACAGACACTGCGATATAAATTATTTTATAGAAGCGGCTGCGCTTGTTTCATGGAACCGGAGAGGATATTTTAATATTATTGACGGGCATCATAGAGTGATTTATCTGATGGCAAAGGGGTATAAGAAGATTCCCGTATCCATGCCGCTTAAAGATTATGATAAGTGGATAGGAGAGGCAGATCAGGCATTGTCCGCTGCGCTGCGCAGATTGCGCGTCCCAATTCCACATCCGTTTTTTTTGAATGAAGAATGTATCTATGAAACGCACTGGCAGAAAGTGATTCATTATTTATATGCGGCAGGACAAAGCAGGGACTGCAGGTTTGTGGAAATAGATACTTATATGGGATATTATGCGGGGGCTTTCCAGAGAATTGTAAAAAAAGAAGCTCTGATAGTTTTAGAGAATGAGACGGATAAACGCTTATGTGAAAGTATGCAAAGGCTCATGCATCAAAAAATACCCATTTTGAACTATCCAGAAATTATGTTTCGCGAAACCGATCTTGTCTATCTGAAATTGGCTGGAAATGAGGAAGCGTCTTTTATGCGTTTTATAAAGGACGTAACTGGACAGTGTATTTTGCTGGATATTCCTTGGGAAGAAGAAGGGAAGACGTTAAAAGAGGCTGTCCGCATTCTTGGGGGAGATTTGAAACAGATAGGCAGTTATCATAGAGATAAGGCGTATGGAATTTATGTGATTGAAAGGAGTGTTGGCAATTATGGCAGAGGTGACGACTAGAAGCCTTAAAAATGAAAGGACAATACTGCGGGACGTTGTCCCGGTGGACACGCCTTTTTTATTAGGCATATTTTTAGGCGATATATGTAATTTTAAATGTAAATACTGCATTCAGTCTGCAGATGAATCCGTTGAGGAGAAAAAACAGTTAGTAAGGAAATTTTTAGAGTGGGAAACATTTCTTAAAATTGCAGATTCTGCAAAACAATTTCCGAAGAAAATTAAAACGGTATTGCTGACAAGCATCGGGGAGCCTTTACTGCATCCGGAAATTGTAAAGATGTTAGAGTATATGAACCGGATTGGGCTGGCGGATAACTATGAAATCATTACAAATGCATCTATGCTTTCTGTAGATTTGGGAAGACAATTAGTGGATGCAGGGCTTACAAGATTATGCGTTTCGCTTCAGGGGCTGACGGCGGAAAAATATAAAGACGTCTGCGGTGTAGAGATAGACTATGATGCATTTTACCAAAATTTAAAGAGTTTTTACGAATACAGCAGGGGAAAGTGCAGCGTACATATTAAGACAGTGGATCTTTCGTTAGAGGACGGTGAAGAAGACGCATTTCTAAAACTCTATGGTCCGGTATGCGACACGATTTACATTGATAAAGTCGCTCCGGTGTTTAAAGGCGTAGATTATAGCGGCATTGTGCTTGACGGGGAGCCTTATACAGAAGATAAATACAGGCAAAATGCGGCTGTGTGCTGTAGTTCTATTTTTTATACATTGTATACGCTTGCGGACGGACGGATCGCTCCTTGTTGTGACCATCCGCAGCCGGTTATTTATGGGGACATTAACCAGACTGGGCTTGTGGAAGCATGGTCTTCTGAAAATAGAAAACGGTTTTTAAGACAGCATTTGACCCATAAAAGATGCGAAAACGGCATTTGCGCACAGTGCGCCGCGCCGCTTGTAAGAGAGTTTGACAGTGATAAGTTAGATGGCTGTGAGGAAGCAATCTTGGCCCGTTTAGAGGGGGGTATTTTTCATTAACGAGAAGAAATTTAGTTTTCAAGATGCAGAAGAAGTTTATATATATGGCGCATCTTATATGGGTTCCGTCACAGGAAAAGCTTTGTTGGAAAATGGAAAGCGGATATGTGGGTTTATAGACAAACGGGCAAAGGACATACGACAATGCATCGGGTATCCGGTCTATGACATTGAGACATTGAAAAAGAAAGCGGGCAGACACGCTGTGATTTTTGTGGCGGTGAAAAATGTTTTTTATCATATGGACATTGCAGTGGAATTGTACGCAAATGGCTTTGAGAGAATTATATATAAGTCATGCCATGCCATTCATGGAACGATGTCAGGGGAAGAACAGTTATTAGATAAGGCGTATGAACTGATATATAAAACAGGGGACATTCCGGATTTTGAGATACCTATTGTACTGCCAAAACAGGAATTTCAATGGACGCCAAGCAGGATTCTTTTAGAAACAGAGGAATATGTGACATTGAACGCGCCGTTAGAACAGATTTATACGGGAGTGACTGCGGCGAAATGGACAAATACGCCCGTTTTGTCATTAATTCCGTATATTGAACTGTTCCGTTATTTTGAAGGGGACAGCCAGTGCAGGCCAGATGATTATATTGCGCTTTGTGAGGAAGGGGCGCGGAGTGAACAGATTGAAATAACGGATAGTTGGAAGCAATATGCGCTCGAAAACCGGTTTCATATTTTCGGGCAAATGCGGTGGCAGTATGAACATGAACCTGAGTTTTTTACCGTACAGGCGCCAGAGGCGGCATGGGACAAAAGGGGATATTTCCGCCTGCTGACCGGCAAGCACAGGATTTGTTTTTTGATTGCGATGGGAAAGACAAGCGCGCCGCTGAAAATTCGCAAAGACACGTGGAGGGCGATCTGTGAAGATCCTAAATTACATGAAATCCGCCAGATCTTAGAACGCAGCCCAAATGCGCAAATGCCGCTTCCGCATGTTTATTTTCAGGGAAACCGGCAGTTTCATTGTATATTCTATCAAAAAAAGCTGAGAGAACTTTATTGGCAGATGTACAAAACCGGAAAAATGTGTGGGCAGGAAAGAGAAACTTTAGAAATTCTCGATCAGACGCAGGACAGCGGATATTTTTCCCTGATATTTTCACAGATGGGCTTTTGCGTCTACAGGGATTTCAGACTGTCTTCTGATAAGAATGAAATTTATCAGAAATTGGGAATGAAAATTTCAGAACGGGCAAATAGCGCTTCAAAAACGCGGATAAGGCTGGATGGGGAGGGGAATTTTCAAAATGAAAACGACTGATTTAGAGTTTGAATACAATGAGCGGGCAGACGGCTATATTTATGTGAATGAAGACAAGTTAGAAACAGAGGTAAAAGAATTGCTCCGGTCGGGAAAAGACGTTGAAGCGCTGCGCATGAACGAAGAAATTTCAAGGGAGGCCTATCTGTGCCTTACAAAAAAACGGGAAGCTGTTTTAAAGTGGTACCATTTCAAAGAAGAATCTGAGATTTTAGAGATTGGAGCCGGATACGGGGAACTGACAGAATATCTTTGCCGCCACAGCAGGCATGTGACGAGTTATGAGAGGAAAACCGAGCGCGCCGACATTATTAAAATGCGCTGCCAGCCATATGGGAATTTGGACTGCCATTCCGGTTTATTACAAGATATGCGTTGGCAAAAGACATATGATTATATATTTTTGCATGATATTTTAGCATTATCCCGAAAGTTTTTTAAAGGGGAAGATGCAAGCGTAGAGATGCTTAAGTTTTTGCTTCCATATCTTAAAGAAGACGGAAAATTTATCATAACGGTTGAAAACCGTCTTGGGCTTAAGTATTTTGCCGGGGCGGCAGAAGAAATTTCCTCACAGTTTTTTTGGGGGCTTAATCTTTTTGACGAAGATGAAAGAGGCAGGACATTTTCAAGAAAAGAATTGGAACGGGTTCTGCAAAAAAGTGGTTTAGAAAATATAAATTGGTTTTATCCGTATCCTGATTTGGCATATCCGTTAGAGATTTATACAGATGAAGTCATGGATAAAATGGGATATGGGATCTCTATGCCGGATTATGAAATTGTTTCAGACCGTTATCAGTTTTTTGATGAGCAGAGAATGTTTTGGGCTTTAAGGAACGAGGGGATTGCAAATCGGTTTGTGAATGCGTTTTTTGTGGAATGTTCCAGAAAAGAATCCGGCAAACAGCTTTTATTTGCGGATTTAAAAAATGGATTTACCATAAAGGAACAGACAGAACAAGGCTTTATAGACGGGAGTGGGAATCTTCTTCCTAAAGGGGAACGTCTCGATGTGTATCTGGCAGGAAAACTTCAGGAAACCGTGAATTGCAATCTGGGCGGCAAGAATCCATTTATATCTGAAATTTATGATGTGTTCCGTGAAATATATTTGTATTTACAGAAGTCTTTTTGCAGGATACAGGATTTCTATTATTCAGACGGCAAGATTGCGCTGCATGAACAAAAGCAAGAGAAAAAACCGGCGTCGGAGTATTGGCGCTGGGAATTGGTTTATGAATGGTATTTCAGGCATGTCATGTTTTACAGAAACGCAAAAAGAAGAATTTTGCTGGAAGATTTGCTGGAGATTGTACAGGTAAACACCGGGCATATTGCAGAATATTTGAAGGTTTGGAAAGATAAGTCAGAGAAGCATTATATTACGCCGAGATTGTCGCAGAATATGTTTGATTTTGAAGCGGAAGCGGCAAAGGATGCGAGGTATTTTGGGCAGGAACTAATAAATAAAAGGACATTAAAAGATAAATTGGAAAGTATGTGGAGCATAGGCGGGGAAACGGAATGAAAGAGTTGACAAAGGAGATTATCCAATATATCGGCGCGGTCAAAAAGGAGTATGAAAAGAGGTATCATATCCAGATTTTAATGTGGACAGTGAGAAAATCATTTCTGAGGGGCTTGGAACGAAAGACAAGTGATTTGGACGTTGTGTTTGTGTTCCAAAATTTAGATTCAAAGAAGAAAAAAATTATCTTTGAGCGCGCAGACCGCAGAATTGAGCTGCAATGCTGGGACATACAGGATATATTGGAAATCATTGCTGAGAATAAAAGGCGATCTTTACAGGAAAAGAAGTTTTTCCCATACTATAAAAGCAATGAGTTGAAACATTATATTTTGGATTATTACCATGGCTTTTATGCCGGCTGGGATTCTGCGCTGATGAAAGATGAGTATGGATTTTGCCAAAATTGCGGGAAACATATCTTTCATCTTTATGAACCGTTTGTTGTGGCAAATATGTTGTATTTGGATTTAAAAGGGCAGTGTAAACGCGTCGAAATGGGGTATTGGTTGTCTTTAAATGAATACATTAATGCTATCTGGTCAGGGTTAGCGGGGCTTCATGCGCTTTCAAATGGCAGGCCTTCCGATACGCAGATACGGTTTTTGGCGGAAACGTATCTGAACGGGGAGGAGGCCAAAATGCTACTAAGCTATGTTGCGCATTTTAAACAGACAGTCCAAAAGCAGAGTAATTACTGCAATATGGAAGCGTTAAACCAAATGCTTTTGGATCTTAAGCTTAGGCTGGAGAAAAAAATGAAACAGTTTAACATACAAGAGATTGACATAGAAAAAGAACTTTTGGATATCCAAGGTCAATTAAAGGAAATGAGGAATGTTTATGAAAATTCAAGTTGCTGATTATGTTGCGCAGTTTTTAATGGAAAAAGGAATTACGGATCTTTTTTCAGTAGTAGGCGGCGGCTCGATGTTTCTAAATGATGCGTTTGGGAGGGCAAAAGGCATACGCTGTATTTATAACCATCATGAGCAGGCCTGCGCCATGGCGGCAGAAGCTTATTTTAAGTATAAAAACCAAATGGCGGCTGTCTGCGTGACGTCAGGGCCGGGCGGGACAAATGCTCTGACAGGGGTTCTTGGCGCATGGCAGGATAGCATCCCGTTATTTATTATTTCCGGACAGGTTCGTTATGAGACAACGGTAGACAGTGCAGGACTTCCTTTGCGGCAGTTTGGGGGACAGGAGCACCAAATTGTGGATACTGTCAAAAATATAACGAAGTATGCGGCAATGGTGAAAAAAGCGGAAGACGTCAGATGGCATTTGGAAAAAGCGTATGATATGGCAATGGATGGAAGACGGGGTCCGGTTTGGCTGGATATTCCATTAAATGTGCAGAGCGCTGAAATTGAAACGGAATCGTTAAAAGGGTTTCAGAAACCTGAGAAAGACAGAGAAAAGGTTAGAGGGTATGCAGACTCTATTTTGGAGGAAGTAAAGAAGGCGGAACGGCCGTTAATCATAGCTGGTTCCGCAGTACGGTCTTCAGGCGCGCAAGACGTTTTTCTCAGGCTGTTGGAACGGCTGCATATTCCGGTGACATATCCTCTGGTCGTGTCTGATTTGGTAAGCAATGAGAATCGTCAGGCGGTAGGCTGTTTTGGAGGGGCAGGGACGAGAGCCGGAAATTTTGCAGTCCAAAATGCGGATCTACTGCTTGTGTTTGGATGCAGAATGGCATTTTCCCATATTGGGTTTAATTATGAAAAATTTTCTCCGGCTTCCAGAAAGATTGTAGTAGACATAGATGAGGCGGAACAGTCAAAACCCACGATGAAACGCGATATAAAAATATTGGCAGACGTACGGGATATACTTGAAGAAATGGAAAAGCGTGATTTATGCGGTATGCCTTCCTATCCAAAATGGAATGCGTATTGTCAGGAATTAAAGAAAAGATTTCCGATCTATCAAAAGCATCATGAAACAAGCGAAGATGGAAGGGTCAATCCTTATTTTATGGCAAAAGCATTGTCGGATCGTATGGATGAACATGGCATTATCGCGCTTGGCAATAGTTCGGGATTAGATCCAAAACTTCAGTATGGCATAGAGAAACAAGGGGAACGGGTTATTTTAAATTGTAACTGCGGTTCTATGGGATACTGCCTTCCGGCAGGCATTGGCGCCGCGGCGGCTTCGGGCAGACGGGTGGTTGTATATACAGGGGACGGATGTATGCAGATGAATATACAGGAGCTTTTAACCATTTCTCACAATAAACTTCCGGTAAAAATCATTGTGCTGAATAATAAAGGATATGGCGGAGTGGTCGCTACGCAGACTAATTTTTTCGATGGGCATCTGTGCGGCTGTACGGAGGAATCCGGCATCAGTATGCCGGACTTTGAAAAGCTTGCGTATGCGTATGGATTTCAATATGTCAGGGCCGAGAACCATGAGCAGGTAGAAAAGGCTTTGGATGCATTATTATGTGATGACGCCCCGGCAATATGTGAGGTGTATCAAGATATGATTCAGGGGATTGAACCTAGGGTTTCAAGCAGGAAGTTAGAAGATGGGACATTGGTTTCAACCGGAATTGATGACTTAGCCCCATTCCTTCCTTTAGAAGAATATGAAGCCTGCCAATATGAGAATTGGGTGAAAGGCGGAAAAGAATGAAACTTTGTTTAGGGACTGTCCAACAGGGATTGGAATATGGGATTAATAATAAGTATGGAAAGCCTTCAAAAGAGTATAGCCAAAAAATCTTTTACGAAGCGGTAAAGCATGGGATTACAATGTTTGATACGGCAAGGGCATATGGAGATGCAGAATTGCTTTTGGGGGAATATTTAAAAGAACATGGGAATCGAAATGAAATCAAGATCATATCAAAACTCCGTCCGAACATACTAGAAGGTTGTAAGGATATATACGATACGATATGCCGGGAATGTGAAGGCACTTTAAAGCGGATAGGCGTAGAATCCTTAGACGGATATTTGCTCCATACGCCGGAGTACATCCGAGATCCCAAAGTCGTTTCGGCTCTTTTAAAATTAAAGGAGGAGGGATATGCTTCGCATATAGGCGTATCCATTTACAATATAGAAGACGGGGACGTTGCAATCAATACGGGGGCAGTTGACTATATACAGCTTCCTTTTAGCATATTTGACCAGCGCGGAAAAAACAGCGGATTTCTCCGGCGGGCAAAAGAAGCCAAAATTACGGTATTTGCAAGAAGCATATTTTTGCAGGGATTGTATTTTATGGATGCGGGCAGTCTGCCGGAAAAAGTGAAACGGGCAGAGCCTATGCTGCGGAACTGGGAGCTGATTTTAGAGGAGCGTCACGCCAATCGGGAAGAAGTCTTAATTGAATTTGTGAAACAGTCCAAAGAGATTGATTATCTTGTGTTTGGAGTAGACACAGTGGAACAGTTACAAAGAGATATTTCTGTATTCGAAAGCGAAAGTAAATTAGATGAAACTATTTGGAACATAATCGGAGAAAAATTTTCCGATGTGGAGGAAAGCATTATAATACCAAGTTTATGGGCGAAACAAGAAAGGAAGGGAAAATGATGGGAGCAAAAAACATTTTTTTAACGACAGAAGGGGACGCATGGTATAGGAGAAACCGTGAAAAGTTAGAAGAAGAAAGTGGATTTTCGGCGGTGGATTTAATGATTGATTTTCTAAATAGACAAAAAAAATCTCTGGGGGGGGGTAAATGGCTTTTCGTGGGATAAGCTGAATATTTTGGAAATCGGGTGTAGTTATGGATATAATCTGGCAAAGTTTTGCGAATCATTTTCTTGTCAATGTTATGGAATTGAACCGTCAAAAGAAGCGGTAGAAGATGGAAATAGAAGATATAAGGATCTGCCAATTCAATTAACTCAGGGAACAGGGGATCTTTTGCCGTATGAGGCGGAATCTATGGATGTGGTTATAATGGGATTTTGCATGTTGTGGATGGAGCGGAAAGACATATTGCAGGCATACGCGCAAGCAGACAGAGTTTTGAAAACAAATGGGATTATGATGGTTTATGATTTTGATGCGAAAATGCCATATCTTAGGGATAATATCCATAATAGAGAAGTGTTTACATATAAAATGGATTATGCGCAGCCGTTCATGGCTTTTCCAAACTATTATTTAATGGATAAGACCGTATTTTGCCATATGGGAAATTTTTTTGACAAAAGAATACAGGAAAGAATATCTTTGCAGATTTTATATAAAGAGTCTTTGGAGGATGCGTATAGGAAAGGATAAAGGACCAGAGAAAGGCAGGCGGTAAAGTGGAGGCAAAGGAGATATTCTTAACGACAGAAGGGGACGCATGGTATAGAAGAAATCGTGAAAAACTGGAAGAAACAAAAAATTTTATTGCGGCAGAGATAATCATAGAATTTTTAAACAGACAAAAGAGCGGTATGGGAATGAATGGCTTTGCATGGGAGCGTTTTAAGATTTTAGAAGTCGGATGCAGTTATGGTTATCATTTGGCAAAGTTTTGTGAAGCGTTTCCCTGCCAGTGCTATGGAATTGAGCCGTCAAAAGAAGCGGTGGAAGACGGCAGTCATAAATATAAAGGCCTGCCTATGCAGTTAGTTCAGGGGACAGGTGATTCTCTGCCATATGAAGCGGAATCTATGGATATTGTCATTATGGGGTTTTGTATGTTTTGGATGGATAGAAATCATCTGCTGCAGGCGTATGCGGAAGCGGACAGGGTCTTAAAACCAAAGGGATTGCTTATAATTTATGATTTTGACACGAAGCTTCCCTATGTCAGAGACAATGCGCACAGTAAAGATGTGGATACATTTAAAATGGATTATGCAAAAGCGTTGACGGCTCTGCCGCATTATTACTTAATGGATAAAACGGTGTTTTGCCATAAAGGAAATTATTTTGATGAAGATATACAGGAAAGGATTTCCATGCAGATTCTTTATAAGGAGGATTTCAAAGATGCATATATCAGAGGGTGAACGGCCGGATGTTTTGATTATGATACAGGCGAGGACGGGGTCTTCTAGGCTGGCGAATAAAGTTCTGCATAAAATAAAAGGAATCACGGTATTGGAACATGTGATTAACCGGATGCAAAAGTGTGAAAATGCGGACGAAGTGATTGTTGCGACAACTGTTGAACAAAATGATTTAGAGATTGTAAAAATTTGCGCAGAAAAAGGCGTGCGGGTTTATTGCGGTTCAGAACAGGATGTGCTTGACAGGTATTATCAGGCGGCGCGTTTATTTGGACGAGACGGGGAAAAACATATTGTAAGAATTACGGCGGATTGCCCTATGCACGATTTTAGGATTGTAGACAGAGTAATTAAAGAGCATTTTGCCCATCATGCAGATTATACCTCTAATGCTGAGAGTGAGACATTCCCAGATGGGTTAGATGTGGAAGTCTTTCGGTTTGAGGCATTAGAACAGGCATGGCGGGAAGCTAAATTGGCATCGGATCGTGAGCATGTGACGCAATATATCAGAAGATGTGAAACAATGACGAAATATTCCGTAGAAAGCGCGGTTAATTACAGAGAGGAACGCTGGACGCTTGATGAGCCGGAAGACGAAGCGTTTATAAAAGAAATTTTTGACAGGTTATATGAGAAAGACCCATTCTTTGGAATGGAGCAGGTATTGGAGACGGAACGAAAAGAGCCGGAATTAAAGAAAATAAATGCCGCTTTAATTCGAAATGAAGGGTTATTGAAATCATTAGACCGGGATTATATTGTGAAATAAGGAGGGGTAAAGTATGGGAAAATCCCAAAAACTTTATCAAAGGGCGAAATCAATGATTCCGGGCGGGACGCAGTTATTGAGCAAGCGCCCTGAAATGTTTTTGCCGGAATACTGGCCGGCATATTATAAGAAGGCAAAAGGATGCTATGTATGGGATCTGGATGACCGTAAATATATGGATGCAAGTTATATGGGAATAGGCGCGAATGTCCTTGGATATGCAGATGAGGATATAGATCTTGCCGTTAAATGGGCCATTTCTAACGGGAGTATGTGTACATTAAATGCGCCGGAAGAAGTGGCTTTGGCGGAAAAAATTATAGAATTACATCCGTGGGCAACGCAGGTCAGATATGCAAAAACAGGCGGTGAAGCATTGGCGGTTGCAGTCCGCATTGCGCGGGCATATGCAAAAAAGGACATGATTCTATTTTGTGGGTACCATGGCTGGAGTGATTGGTATCTGGCTGCAAATTTAAGTGAGGATTCGGCGCTGGACGGTCATTTGATTCAGGGATTAGAGCCGGCGGGCGTACCGCGGGGATTGGCGCAGACAGCGTTTCCATTCCGTTATAATGACATAAACAATTTTTTAGAGCTTATTGAAGCATACAAAGGGAGGATTGCGGCAGTCGTTTTAGAGCCGATTCGGAATATTTATCCGAAAAATGATTTCTTGCAGACTGTCCGGGAAGTGACGAAAAGAGAGGATATTGTCTTGATAGCGGACGAGGTGTCTGCCGGATTCCGTTTGAATTGCGGAGGGGCGCATCTTACATTAGGATTTGAACCGGATATGGCAGTGTTGGCGAAGGCGTTAGGCAACGGGTATCCGATGTCTGTTATTTTTGGGAAAGCCGGATATATGGAATCTGCGCAGAGCACATTTATCAGCAGCACTTACTGGACGGAACGGACGGGACTTTGCGCGGCGCTGGCCGTTATCAAAAAATACCAAACAGAGCATGTAGAAAAACATCTTGACAGAATAGGGAAGATGGTTTTAGGGGGCTGGAAAGATGCGGCCAACCAATATGGGGTAAAGATAAAGCTTTCCGGCATACCGCCGCTGGCCCACTTTGAATTTGAATTGGACAGCCCGCTTGCATACAATACTTACTTTACGCAAGAAATGTTGAAAAAAGGATTTTTGGCAACGAATGCGTTTTATGCGTCGTATGCGCATAAGGAAACGGATATTTTGGAATATTTGAATGCGGCAAACCAAGTGTTTCGGCAAATATCGGAAATTACAGCATCGTCAGATATTATGCGGCATTTAGACGGCCCATTGCGCCAGACCGGATTTCAAAGGCTTACCTGACACTGGAAGTAGGAGAAAGGGAATATGGAAATGAAAATGTATCAGCTTATGAAAGAGCGCGCCTATGTAATTGCGGAAATGTCGGCAAATCATGCGGGCTCGAAAGAAACCGCGGTAAAACTAATTCATGCAGCGAAAATGGCGGGAGCGGACTGTGTGAAAATACAGACTTACACGGCGGATACGATGACGTTAGATTGTGATAACGCATATTTTCATATTGGAGATGGGACATGGAAAGGCGATACACTGTATTCTTTGTATGAAAAAGCGTATATGCCATGGGAATGGCAGGCGGAATTAAAGGAGGTCACAGAGACATTAGGCATGGATTTTTTGTCCACTCCATTTGATAAGACGTCGGTGGATTTTTTGGAAAGCCTTGACGTGGCGGCGTATAAGATTGCATCGTTTGAGCTGACAGATCTTCCGCTGATTCAGTATGTGGCATCGAAAGGAAAACCGGTGATTCTGTCGACGGGCATGGCGGAGTTGTATGAAATAGACGAAGCTGTAAAAACAATCCAGAGGGAACATAATTCTCAAATTATTTTAATGCACTGCGCAAGCGCGTATCCGGCGATTACAGAGGATATGAATTTGTATACAATGCAAAATCTAAAAGAGGTTTATCAAGTTCCGGTCGGGCTGTCCGATCATTCCATGGGTTCTGTCGGAGCCATTACAGCGGTGGCGTTAGGCGCGCAAATTATTGAAAAACATTTTTGCCTTGACCGGGCCATTGAAACGCCGGATTCCTCATTTTCCATGAACCCTGCTGAGTTTCGGCAGATGGTATGTGACATACGGCAGGCGGAAAAAGCGTTAGGATCGGTCCGGTATGGGGTGAAAAGCCAAGAAAATCCAAATCTTGGCTTTAGGAGGTCTATTTTTGTCACCCAAGACATTAAAAAGGGGCAGAAGCTGACAGAAGAAAATATCCGGGTGATTCGGCCGGGATATGGGGCGCCGCCTAAATTTTATGGGGAAGCCTTGGGACAGACGGCTTTAAGTGACCTGAAAAGAGGCACACCTCTTAAGATTTCGGATATAGGAAGTGTGTAAAAAGAGGGGCGGCTTATGAAAAAAAGAGTGTATATCCGGGCGGACATGAACCCTCAAATAGCGACCGGCCATATCAGGCGCTGCCTTGCAATTTCAGACGCGGTCAGGGAACTTGGGGGAGAGGCGGTTTTTTTGACGGCGGATTTTAATGCAAAACGGCTGTTAGAAGAACATGGGCTAAGATATTATGTTTTAAACAGCAGATGGGATAGGATGCAAGATGAATTAGAGACATTGTATCAGATAATCCAGAAAGAAAATATAGATACATTATTAATTGACAGTTATCAGGTTACAAAAAAGTATTTGGAAAATCTTAAGAAAGCTGTTAAAATTGTATTGCTGGATGATTTATTTTTGTTTGATTATCCGGCAGACGAAATCATATGTTACGCAAATTACTGCCATCAGTTTCCCTATGATAAAAAAAGATATGAAAACTTATATTTGGGCATGGACTATACACCCCTGCGGCGTGTGTTTTGGAAGCCCGAAAAGAAGGAAATCCGAAAAGAAATCAGGCGGGTTTTGGTCTGTTCCGGTGGCAGTGATATGTTTGGGGCGATAGAAACGATAGTGGGGAAATTAAAAGATCGGTATGAGTGTATCGATGCAGTTTGCGGATTGTATTCTGATTCGTATGAAAAGCTGTTGGAAACTTATGGAGGATATAAAAATATCCGAATCGTAAAAGACGTAAAAGATATTGAAACTTATATGCTTCAGGCAGATGTGGCAATTTCTGCGGGCGGGACTGCGTTGTATGAATTATGCGCAGTTGGCGCGCCGGCCATTTCTTATGCAATAGCGGACAACCAGCTTAAAAATGTTATGCAGTTTGAAAAAGACGGTCTCATTTCATATGCCGGGGACATACGGCGGGAAGATATTAGTGAAAACGTTTTAACTTATTTAGAGAAATATGAGAGCCAAACGACGCGCAGCGAATTGTCACGGAAAATGCAAAGCGCTGTTGATGGAAAGGGCGCGGTTAGGATTGCAAAGGCTCTCATGGAATAGAAGCAGGTGATGAAAATGTATATTCCATATGGAAAGCAGTTTATAGATGAAGAAGATATAGCGGCAGTGGTTGAGACGCTGAAAAGCGATTGCATTACGACAGGCCCTAGGATAGCGGAGTTTGAGCAGGCTGTGTGTGAGTATACAGGGGCGAAATACGCGGTGGCGGTTTCGAGTGGAACGGCGGCTCTGCATATTGCCTGTCTGGCGGCAGGCATAGGAAAAGATGACGAAGCAGTTACGTCTCCGATGACATTTGCGGCATCTGCAAATTGTGTGTTGTATTGTGGGGGAAGGCCTGTTTTTGCGGACATTAAACCAGATACCTATAACTTAGATCCGAATGACGTTAGAAGGAAAATAACGAATAAGACGAAAGCGGTCATTGCGGTAGATTATACAGGGCAGCCGTGTGAGTTGGAAGAATTAAAACAAATTGCAAAAGAACGTCAGTTGTATTTGATTGAAGATGCGGCTCATGCCATAGGGGCGGAATACAAGGGCAGGCGGGTAGGCTCAATTTCTGATATGACGACATTCAGTCTGCATCCGGTTAAACATATTACGAGCGGAGAGGGCGGCATTGTAACGACAAATAATAAGGAACTCTATAAAAAATTGATTTTATTCCGGAATCATGGTATAACAAGAGAGAGAGAAGCTATGACGAAAATGGAAGGCGGCTGGTATTACGAACAGTTAGATTTGGGGTATAATTACCGGATTACTGATTTTCAGTGCGCGCTTGCCGCATCACAGCTTAAAAAATTAGATCGGTTTATACAAAAAAGGACGGAACTTGCCGGACGCTATGAGTATGCGTTTCAAGATATGGAAGATGTCGTTTGCCCGTATCAAAAAGAAGGATGCAAAAACAGTTGGCATTTATATGTGATACAGGTGAAAAACAGGGCAGAGACATTCCGGAAAATGAGAGAAGCCGGGATTGGCGTAAATGTGCACTATATTCCGGTTTATAAGCATCCGTATTATCAGAGCCTTGGATATGGAAATGTAGAATGTAAAAATGCAGAATCGCTATATCAGCATATTATCAGTTTGCCTCTCTATTATATGCTTACATATGAACAGCAGGATTATGTGATTGGGCAGTTAAAGAAAATTTTAATGGGATAAGGGGCATTTTATGGAAGGTTATTTGAAAGCGGCGGAAGAATCAGATATGGATATTTTGTTTGAATGGGCGAATGACCCCATTGTCCGCCAAAATTCTTTCCATTCAGAAAGAATACTTTATGAGGATCATAAGAAATGGTTTTATGGCATATTAGAGGGCAGTGGATGCAGGCAATATATTTATATTTGTAATAATGAAAAAATCGGACAGGCGCGTATTACAGTAAACGGATTTGAAGCAGAAATTTCGTATAGCATATGTCCGCAAAAAAGAAATCAGGGGCATGGGGCAAAGTTATTACAGTTAATCTATCGGCAAGTGAAAGAGGAGTTTCCTCAGATTCGGAAATTGATAGGAAAAGTCAAACCAGAAAATATTGCGTCTGCCAAAGCGTTTCTTCACGCAGGTTATGGGGAGCAGTATTCTGTTTATGAAAGGCAGATGGAGTTACAGGCAGAGTAAAATATTGGAAAAACGGAACCGTTTTCGGCAAATATGTGGTAAGGTGAGAGACGAAAATAGGAGAAAAGCAGAGGTGTCTAAATGAAAGTGATTATTTTGGCAGGCGGGCTGCCAAGCACATTAATTGAAGAAGATGAAAAAATGCCGAAACCTATGGCGGAAATTGGCGGAAGGCCGATGCTTTGGCACATTATGAAACAATATTCGTATTATGGCTACAATGAATTTATTATTTGCACCGGTTATAAGGGTGACGTGATCAAAGAGTATTTTATGAATTTTTATATCTATCAATCGGACATCACGGTGGATTTACAGACGAATGCCGTTAAACTGCATAGAAAACAAACGGAAGATTGGAAAGTGTCTATTATAGATACGGGATTGTCTTCTTCTATTATTGACCGCTTGTATATGATACGGGACTATATTGAGCAGGAAGCCGCTCTGGTTTCTTATGGAGACTGCCTTTCAGATATCAACATTGCGAAAATGGCAGAAGAACATAAAAGACACAAAAAAGCCGCGACATTTGCCGCCGCGCATCCAACTGGGAGAAATGAGATTCTGCCGATGAATGACATTGGGGAATATCACAGTTTACAGCAAAGCGGGATAAAGGAAGATGCGTGGGTAAACGCCTGCAATATGATTTTAGAGCCACAGGCGTTTGATTCTATAGGAAACAGCATAAAACAGTCTATGCCCCTGCCCTTGATTGACTGTCTGGCGACTCAAGGGGGGATACATATGTACCGCCATAGTGGTTTTTGGTCTCCGGTTGAGACGGTAAGGGATAAAACTTGGCTGGAAGGTTTGTGGGCTCAGGGACAAGCACCGTGGAAGGTTTGGGAAGACTAGCCCAAGGTTAGTTTTATGCACAATACATAAAAGGAGGGCTGAAAATTGAGTATATTGGATTTTTACCGGGATAAAACTGTTTTAGTCACGGGCCATACCGGATTTAAAGGAAGCTGGCTGTGCGTGATGCTTCAAATGGCAGGCGCAAATGTAGTAGGTTATGCGTTAAAGCCGGAAAGGGAATCACTGTATGCGTTATCAAAAGCGGGCAGGCAGATGGAGTCCGTTGAAGGAGATGTCCGTGATTTAAACCATTTAAAGTCTGTATTCCGGCAATATCAGCCGGAGCTGGTATTTCATTTAGCGGCTCAGCCTATTGTACGGACAAGTTATGAAGATCCTGTCTTTACCTATGAAACAAACGTAATGGGAACGGTCAATCTGTTAGAGAGCGTAAGAACAGTTTCAAGCGTTGCCGCAATTTTAAATGTCACAACCGATAAAGTTTATGAAAACAGGGAATGGGAGTGGGGCTACCGTGAAACAGATCCGTTAGACGGATATGATCCTTACTCAAACAGCAAATCCTGTTCGGAATTGGTAACGCACAGCTACAAGAAATCTTTTTTCGATTCCATGGGAACCGCAGTTTCTACGGCAAGGGCAGGAAATGTCATTGGCGGCGGGGATTTTGCAAAAGACCGGATTATTCCGGACTGCATACGGGCGGCAATGGAAGGGAAAGAAATTGTAATCCGCAACCCATACTCGATACGGCCGTTCCAGCATGTGTTAGAGCCGCTTGGCGCCTATTTAATGATTATGCAACAGCAGGCGCGTTTTCCGGAAAAACAGGGATATTATAATGTGGGGCCAGAGGAAGGAGACTGCATTACGGTAGGCGCATTAGCGGATTTGTTTTGTGAAGAATGGAAAGACGGCGCTTCTTGGAAAAATATTTGTGACGAAGGCCCTCACGAAGCGGCCTATTTAAAACTGGACTGTTCTCACATAAAACATAACATCGGCTGGAAACCCCGCTGGAATATCCAAAAGGCAGTGGAAAAAACGGTGGAATGGACAAAGGCATACCAGTCGCATGGAGACGTCAGGGCGTGTATGGAACGCCAGATTCATGAATTTTACAAAGGAAGAACAACGATATGAAAGTAGTCATTTTAGCGGGCGGAAAAGGGACGAGAATCAGTGAGGAGTCAAGGCTGCGTCCAAAACCAATGGTGGAAATTGGCGGAAAACCAATCCTTTGGCACATTATGCGCCAATATGCCGCATATGGATTTTGCGAGTTTATTATTTGCTGTGGCTATAAAGGGCATATGATAAAAGAATATTTTGTCAATTATTACCGGAATAACAGCCAAATCGAAATTAGCCTGAAAAACCAGCAAGCACAGGTGTTAGTGAAAAACAGCGAGCCATGGAAAGTGACATTGGTGGATACGGGACTTGAAACGCTGACCGCCGGCAGGATATTAAAGGTGAGGGACTATATCGGAGACGAGCCGTTTTTTCTGACGTATGGAGACGGCGTGTCCAATGTAAATATCCATGAGTTGTTGAAATTCCATAAGGAGCAAAAGAAAACCGTAACGATATCAACGACACAGCCGGAAGGCAGGTTTGGGGCATTACAGCTCGATGGATCGGGGACGCAGATTCTTGGGTTTAAGGAAAAAGCAAGGGCGGATCAAGCTTGGGTCAACATTGGTTTTATGGCGTTAGAGCCGTCCGTTTACCCATATTTGGGAGATGGAAACGCAATGTTAGAAGCCCTTCCGTTTGAGCGGTTAGCCAGAGACGGACAAATGGCGGCATATAAACATACCGGATTTTGGTCTCCGATGGACAATATCCATGACAGGGAATATTTGGAAAAACTATGGAACAGCGGCAGCGCGCCTTGGAGAGTAGGATAGAAAGGATAGGGGTATTATGTTTGAACAGAAAACAGAAGCAGAGGCAAGGGAAGAAATTCTTACAATGGTGACAGAGTATTGCAAAACATTTCATATGACGAAAAAGGAATATCAGGAAGGAGACAGGATTTCGTATGCCTCCCGCGTATATGATGAAGCGGAAATGTGGAATCTTGCAGACAGCGCATTGGAATTTTGGCTGACTTCCGGCAGGTATACCGAGCGGTTTGAAAAAGAATTCGCAGAGTATATCGGCGTATCTTACTGTTCTCTCGTTAATTCCGGCTCGTCCGCGAATCTGCTTGCGTTTATGGCTCTTACGTCTCCGTTATTAAAAGAAAGGCGCATATGCCGCGGCGATGAAATTATTACGGTGGCGGCAGGATTCCCGACGACGGTCACGCCCTATCTGCAATATGGCGCAGTCCCTGTTTTTTTGGATTTAACGGTTCCGCAGTATAATATCGATACGGAACAATTAGAGCGGGCATTGTCAGATAAGACAAAGGCAGTGATGATTGCGCATACACTTGGGAATCCATTTGATTTAAAAACGGTAAAAGAATTTTGTGAGAAACATACGCTATGGCTGATAGAGGACAACTGCGATGCGCTGGGAAGCGAATATTGTTTGGATGGAGTTTGGAAAAAAACAGGCAGTGTGGGGGATATAGGAACCAGCAGTTTTTACCCGCCGCATCATATGACGATGGGGGAAGGCGGGGCGGTTTATACTGACAACCCGCTTTTACATAAAATTATCCGTTCGATGCGCGATTGGGGGCGGGATTGTATGTGCCCGTCCGGTCAGGATAATCTATGTGGGCATCGGTTTGATAAACAGTATGGCGAATTGCCATTAGGCTATGACCATAAATATGTATATTCCCATTTTGGCTATAATTTAAAAGCGACTGATATGCAGGCGGCAATCGGCTGCGCCCAGCTTCAAAAACTGCCGGAATTTACGAAACAAAGGAGAGCAAATTTTAAGCGGTTAAAGGAGCGGTTATCGGATTTGCAGGATAAACTGATTTTGCCGGAAGCGTGTCCGGATTCAAACCCGTCATGGTTTGGTTTTTTAATTACCTGTAAAGAAGGCGTGGATAAAAATCAAATCGTTTCTTATTTAGAAGAACATGGCGTACAGACCAGAATGTTATTTTCCGGAAACTTAACGAAACAGCCTTGTTTTGATGAATTGCGTAAGTCAAAAGAGGGCTACCGGATTGTGGATACGCTGAAACAGACAGACATTATTATGGAAAGAAGTTTTTGGATTGGCGTATATCCCGGAATGACGGATAAGAAGATTGACGCTATGGCAAAACTGTTAAAGGAAGCGGTGGCGTCCATTTGACAGGCATTCTATCCATAGGCGGGAAGGAATTAAAAGAAAAATGAATGATATTATCCTAATCGGCTCTGGAGGCTGTATGCGGGAGCTGGTCTGGCAGATACAGCAGTTGAACGGGGAATGCCGTGTATGGAATATTTTAGGCTATGTTGACAAAGCCGATCGGTCCGGCGTTTCCGACATAAAAGTTTCCGGCCAGAGCATTCCCTATCTTGGCGGAGATGACTTCCTTTTACGCCGGACCGAACAGACGAATGCCGCTATATGTGTCGGGAATCCTTCCTTACGGAAAAAAATTGCCAAGAACATACAGAAAAACCCGCATATCTGTTTTCCTAATTTAATTTTAGGCAATGTAAAAATCTGCTCTGACGTACAAATCGGGAAAGGCTGTATTATCAGTATGGACGCCCGTATTTCTACGAATGTTGCATTGGGGGATTTTGTTTTTTTAAATATGGGAAGCGGGATCTGCCATGACGGAAAAATTGGAAATTATGTCACATTAAGCCCAGATGTGCGTCTTGCCGGAAACGTAACCGTGGAAGAAGGCTGTGACATTGGCATGGGAGCAAAGATTATACAGGGCAGGCATATCGGCGCAAATGCAGTGATCGGGGCAGGAAGCGTCGTCATCACTGACATAGCGGCTGGCTGCATGGCGGCCGGCGCGCCGGCAAAGGAGAAGAAGAAAAAAATATGAGCGTCACTATTATCGCCGAAGCAGGCGTAAACCATAATGGCAGTTTCACGCTTGCGAAGAAAATGGCAAAAGCCGCAAAAGATTCCGGAGCGGATTATGTCAAGTTCCAGACATTTAAACCGGAAAATTTAGTTTCAAAATATGCCGCAAAAGCTGATTACCAAAAAGCATCTGGCAGTCAGGACGAAAACCAGTTGCAAATGTTAAAAAAGCTTGCCTTAACGGAACAGGATTTTTTGGCATTAAAGCGGTACTGTGAAAGCATCGGGATCGGATTTTTGTCTACACCGTTTGATTTGGACAGCATAGAATTTCTAGATACCATAGGCATGGATTTCTGGAAATTGCCGTCTGGGGAAATTACAAATTATCTTTATTTAGAAAAAATTGCAAAGACGAAGAAAAAAATCGTTTTGTCCACGGGCATGTGTGAGATTTCAGAAATTCGGGACGCTATAACTGTTTTGAATAAAAACGGCGCAGCGGATCTTACGCTTTTGCATTGCAATACGGAATACCCGACGCCTTTTGCAGACGTAAATTTGCTCGCTATGCATCATTTAAAACGGGAATTTCAAATGCCTGTCGGATATTCTGACCATACGATTGGCATTGAAGTCCCCATTGCCGCCGCCGCGCTTGGCGCAGTTGTAATAGAAAAGCATTTTACGCTTGACAGAAATATGGAAGGCCCGGATCAGAAAGCCAGCTTAGAGCCCAAAGGGCTTCGTCAAATGATACGCGCAATCCGCAATATAGAACTCAGCATGGGCGATGGTTATAAACGCCGCTCGCCTTCCGAAGAAAAAAACCTTGCCGCCGCCAGAAAAAGTCTTGTCGCAAAACGCGCGATCCGCAAAGGAGAGCTTTTTACAGCGGAGAACCTGACTGCAAAACGTCCGGGAAATGGGATAAGCCCGATGAAATGGAACGAAGTTTTAGGCATGGCGGCCGAAAAAGATTATGAGGTGGACGAACTGATATGAAAAAAATTGCAGTGGTTACAGCGACGCGGGCAGAATATGGGATCTTGCGGCCTTTACTGGAACGTTTGGAAAAAGAGCCGGAATTTCAGCTTTTACTTTATGTAACGGGAACCCATCTGGTTTCCCAATACGGAAATACACAGACAGAAATAGAAGCTGACGGCATAGCGGTTCACAGAAAAATCCCAATCTTAGAAAGCGGGAACACGCCATATGCGGTGTCCCTGACAATGGCAAACGCAATCCGTGGATTTGCGGATGCGTTTGCGCAGGATAAACCCGATTTTTTAGTGGTCTTAGGAGACCGTACAGAATTGCTTGGGATATGCAGCGCGGCTATGAACGAACGAATCCCAATCGCCCATCTGCATGGCGGGGAATTGACCGAAGGGGCTGTAGACGATTGCGTCCGCCATGCCGTCACGAAAATGAGTTACCTGCATTTTGCGGCGGCGGAGCCTTACCGGCAGCGGATTATCCAGATGGGGGAAGCGCCGGAACGCGTATTTAACGTTGGCGCGCTTGGCGTGGAAAATACATTAAACGTTCCGCTTTTCAGCCGTGAAGAACTTTGTGAAGAAATCGGGATTCCTGCTAATCTCAGGTATGCAGTCGTTACCTTTCACCCAGTTACATTAGAAGCGGAATGCGCCGTTGAACAGACGAAAGCATTGTTAGATGCGATTCAGGAAGAAAACCAATTTTTCTATCTGATTACAAAAGCGAACGCAGACGTCGGCGGTGAAATAGTCAATACATTGTGTGAACAGTTCGCAAAACAAAACAGCCATGTGAAACTGACTGCTTCGCTTGGCATGAAGCGTTATTTAAGCGCAGTCAAATACAGCGCATTCGTACTGGGCAATTCATCAAGTGGAATTATTGAAGCTCCCGCGCTTGGCGCGCCTGCCGTCAACATTGGGAACCGCCAGAAAGGAAGGCTTATGGCGGATACTGTAATTTCCTGTGGAAATACAAAAGATGAAATAGCGGCCGCTATGAAAAAAGCCATTCGGACGGAACGGAAAAAATCCATTCTCTATGGAAGCGGGGGAACTTCTGAGAAAATAATAAAAACGCTTAAAGAAGTGTTACAGGGCGGGAACATAAATCTGGAAAAACAGTTTTACGATTGGAGAATGAAATGAAGCAAATCGCAGTCATTCCGGCAAGAAGCGGCTCGAAGGGATTGAAAGATAAAAACATTAAAGTCTTAAACGGAAAACCAATGATGGCGTATACCATAGAGGCGGCATTAAACTCCAAATTATTTGACTGCGTCCACGTTTCTACAGACAGCGCGCAGTACGCTTCCATAGCAAAACAGTATGGCGCAGACGTTCCTTTTTTACGGGATAAGGAGCTGGCAGATTCAAAAGCCAGCACATGGGACGCCCTTCGGGATGTCATTCAAAAGTATAAAGAAGCAGGGCGGGAATTTGACGCTGTGACGCTGTTACAGCCTACGTCTCCGTTAAGGAGCGCTGCAGACATTAGGGAAGCACACTGCATTTTTCAGGAGAAAAACGCTGATTCCGTCGTAAGCGTCTGTCAAATGGAGCACCCAATACAGATTTGCAATACACTTGGAGAAAACGGCTCTCTCTATCAGTTTCTTGACAGCAACCGAATCGGAGCAAGGCAGGATCAGGCTGTTTACTACCGTATCAATGGCGCAATTTATATTTTGAAATTATGGATGCTTTTGGAAAAAGAAAATATTTATAATAAAAACTCATACGCATATATTATGAGTAAAGCGCATTCGGTCGATATTGATGATTATTTAGATTTTAAATTGGCGGAAATTCTGGCAAAGGAAAATTTCTAAGAGAATCGAGCGCGTATGCCGATATAAAAGGCAGAGACCTATCAGGGAGGATATGGAACAAACATGGAGGTTGCCCTATGAATGCAGAAAAATTGACGTCATTTTTAATCTCCCCCGATCATACTGTGGTAGAAGCTATGCAGAAAATCGACAGTAACGCGAGGGGAATTTTATTTGCGGCAGATGAGAGCCGGAAATTATTAGGCGTTGTGACGGATGGAGATATCCGCAGATGGCTGATTAAAACGGGAGAATTAAAAGGTTCTATAGAAAGCGTGATGAACCGCAGCCCGAAAACCATACGTCCGGATAAAGTTTCCGCTTCCAGAGAATACATGGAAAAATTAGTGATTACGGCGTTGCCTGTCGTAAACGAAAGCGGGATTATCTGCGATATTATATTTCGGGAGCCAAAGGAAGGCAGATGCATCAAACGGAAAGGCCATTTGGATAGCGTTTCCGTTGTAATTATGGCGGGAGGAAAAGGGACAAGGCTGTATCCTTTTACAAAAATACTTCCGAAACCGCTTATTCCGATCGGGGATATTCCAATAATGGAACGTATTATAAATAAATTCCGCGAGTTTGACGTCAAAGATTTCTATGTTACGGTGAATTACAGGAAAAATATGATTAAATCATATTTTTCGGAAATCAGCTCGGACTATTCGATCTCTTATGTAGAAGAAGACAAGCCGCTTGGAACGGCGGGAAGCCTTGGGCTGATTCCGGCAAATTTTGAAAAACCGTTTCTGATTACAAATTGCGATATTTTAATCCATGCGGATTATAGCGATATATACCGCCATCACATAGAATCTGGAAATGAACTTACAATAGTAACTGCTTTAAAAAATATTGTAGTTCCATATGGCGTGATACATTCAGGAGAAAATGGAGGAATCGAGCGGCTTGAAGAAAAGCCGAAGCTTTCTTATTTTGTTAATACCGGAATGTATATTTTAAATCCGGATATACAACATGAAATTCCGCAAGAAACATTTTTCCATATGACTGATTTGGCGGATAAATTGTTAAAAGAAAACCGGAAAGTGGGTATGTACCCTATCAGCGAAGATTCCTTTTTGGATATGGGGGAATTTGAGGAAATGCGCCGTATGGAAGAAAAATTAAATATGAAGACGGAATAAGCAGGAGGAAAAAGGAGGCATTTAATATGAAGAAAGCGCTTGTAACAGGTGCGGACGGGTTTATCGGGAGCCATTTGACGGAAAGCCTTTTAGAAAAAGGCTATCAGGTAAAAGCATTTGTTTATTATAATTCATTTAATAACTGGGGGTGGCTGGATACGCTGCCCAAAGAGAAGTTAAGCCAGATTGAAATTTTTTCAGGCGACGTCAGAGATCCGAATGGCGTGCGGGAAGCGATGAAAGGCGTAGATTTGGTATTTCATTTAGCAGCGCTTATCGCAATCCCATTTAGCTACCATTCTCCGGATTCTTATGTGGATACGAATATTAAGGGGACACTAAACGTTTTGCAGGCGGCAAGGGAGCTAAACACGGAGCGTCTGCTTGTCACGTCCACTTCAGAAGTGTATGGAACTGCGCAGTATGTTCCTATTGACGAAAAGCATCCGTATCAGGGGCAGTCGCCATATTCCGCGACCAAAATTGGGGCAGACCGTCTGGCAGAGAGTTTTTACCGCAGTTTTAAGCTTCCGGTGACGATTGTGCGCCCATTTAACACATACGGGCCAAGACAGTCTGCAAGAGCGGTGATCCCAACGATTATTACCCAGCTTTTGGCGGGGAAAGATGAGATCAAACTGGGTTCTTTGGCCCCGACAAGAGATTTCAACTATGTCAAAGACACTGCGGCAGGCTTTCTTGCAATCGCTAAATCCCAAAAAACGATCGGCGAAGAAATCAATATAGCGACGCAACAGGAGATTTCCATTGGAGATTTGGCAAACGAAATTATTTCTCAAATCCGTCCGTCCGCTAAAATCATTTGCGATGAAGCAAGGCTGCGGCCTGAAAAAAGCGAAGTCAACCGTTTGCTTGGCTCAAATGAAAAAATTATGCGGCTCACGGACTGGAAACAGCAATACACGTTTGCCCAAGGGATTTCCGAAACCATTGAATGGCTCCGCCATCATATGGATGCTTATAAAACAGATATTTATAATGTATAGGGGAGAAATGTTATGAGCCGTTATATACCATTGTCTATTCCGAATTTTGAAGGAAATGAAAAAAAATATGTTCTCGATGCAGTTGAACAAGGCTGGGTTTCTACGGGAGGGGCGTATATTACAAAACTTGAACGGATGCTGGCGGATTATCTGCATACGGAGGAGGCTGCCGCCTGTCAAAGCGGCACAAGCGGGATACATCTTGCGTTAATAGAATGTGGGGTTTTGCCGGGCGACATGGTTTTAGTTCCGACTCTAACATTTATTGCGGCTGTGAATCCGGTGCGTTACCAGTTTGCAGAGCCTGTGTTTTTGGACTGTGATAAGAGTCTGTGCGTCGACCCTGTCAAACTGCGTCAATTTTGCGAACAAGAGTGTACGTTAAAAGAAAACCGCCTTGTCCATAATCTGACCCAAAAAACCGTAAAAGCGCTGATCGTTGTGCATGTTTTTGGAAATTTTGCCGATATGGAAGCGATTATGGAAATAGCGGAAACGTACCATATTAAAGTGATTGAAGATGCGACGGAAAGTTTGGGAAGCCGGTACGAAAAGGGGCGTTTTGCCGGAAAGTATGCTGGCGCGATAGGGGATTTCGGTGTATTCTCCTTCAATGGAAATAAAATTATTACAACGGGCGGGGGCGGCGCAGTCACTGCAAAAAATGCGGAAACAGTCCGCCATATCCGCTATCTGTCCACACAGGCAAAAGATGATCCGCATTTTTATATACATGATGAAGTCGGTTATAACTACCGCATGACGAACTTACAAGCGGCGCTTGGAGTGGCGCAAATGGAAAAATTAGAAGAATTTATTGAGCGGAAGCATAAAAATTATGAGCTGTACCGTGAATTGTTTTCTGATTTTGCATATGGGAAACTGCTTGGGTTCCGTGAAGACACGTATTCCAATCAGTGGTTTTATGCGTTAGAGTTAAATGGAAAACTAAAGTTTCCGCTTCGGAATCTGATTGAACGGCTGGAGACTTTCGGCGTGCAGACAAGAGCAGTCTGGGGGCTGATTCACAGGCAAAAGCCGTATCAGAATTGCCTTGCCTATGAAATGGAACGGGCGCCTTATTATAGCGGCTGTATTTTAAATCTGCCTTGCAGTACGCAAATTACAGAAGAAGAAATCCGTTATGCGGCGCAGACCATACAAAGAGAAATAGAATCATGGAGGATAACAGATGATTGAAAATAGAGATGAGCAAAAAGAGGCATTGGAAGTTTTGCTTGGGTTTAATGAACGTTTGGTGAAAAACATGAAATTAGTTGCAAAGGAGTTAAAAGACGGAAGGTTAGACGATACCGAAGCGTTTTTAAATGACATTACGCAAGCGATGAATTGGGAGATTCAAGTTGTCAATGGGACGTTGGATTTGCTGAATGAAGGAAAAGAGCGTCTGGATAAAGTAAGATTTAATGAGAAGATCCAAGCGTTAAGCGGCGCAATCGCATCCAAAGACGACAAACAAATGGCGGAAACGTTTCTGGAGGCTGTTTCTGTGTTTGAGGAGCTTGGCGCTGCGGCGAAAGAGGTTGTTTCCTAAGTAAATAATGATAGAATCGGATAAGTATTAGAAATAGCGTATTTTATTTATATTTTGATAAATAAAATACGCTATTTTTTTCTCGTGATTTAGAAAAGTTTAAAAATGTTTTCTGAAATTTATAGAATACAACTTACAGTTTTCTTAATTCTTTAAAAAAAACGAAATATTTTACCATATATGGAAGTATATATTAAGTTAAAAATAGTAAAATTATGCTAAAAAAATATATTGAATACGAAAGGATAATCAGTATGAAAGAACAAAAGATAGTGGCTGAAAGAATTAAGTATCTGTGTGAACAGGAAGGGATTTCTTATTACGAATTGTCTTATAAAGCTGCAGTGCCGATTACAACATTGATACATATTATTAATTGTTCCACAAAAAATCCCGGAATATTTACAATTATCAAAGTGTGCAATGGATTAAATGTAACGATACAGGAGTTTTTCAATTCGAAAGAATTTATTGATATTGAGTATGAACCGGAATAATGTGTTCGGGAAAGGGAAGTTTTTAAGTCGTTTTTATTGTATTTGACAGATGTTTTGGCATATGCTATTCTTGTCATAGAAAAACTGCATAAGAATCTTCAGGGCAGGGTGACTTTGCAAAGCAGGGGATTCCCTACCGGTGGTAAAGCCCACGAGCCGCAAGGCATGATTCGGTGACTCTTATCAAACGGCAAAAGTCGGATAAGCGGGATTCCGAAGCCGACAGTATAGTCTGGATGAAAGAAGGTAAATGTCGTATCGTTTTTAGGCGCTTCCTGTATGCCATTTGGCTTTAAAAGACGGCATATATAAGACGAGGGACATGGTTTGCATTGTGGGAGAACCGGCTCTGAAATAGATTGTTTCAGCGCCGGTTTTTTGATGGCAGAGTTTTTGCGCAAGCCAGAGTTTTTGCGCAAGCCAGAGTTTTTTTGACAGGGCAGTGTTTTTTGGGGATTGAAAAAGGGAAGGGAAGTGACAAGATGGAAGATAGGGACTATATGCGGATTGCAATAAAAGAAGCAAAAAAGGGAGAAGGCTTTACGAATCCAAATCCGATGGTTGGGGCCGCGCTTGTGAAAGACGGGCGGGTAATTGGCAAGGATTTCCACCATAGATACGGTGGATTCCATGCTGAGCGGAATGTAATTTTAAATTGCAGGGAGCCTGTGGAGGGAGCAAAACTTTATGTGACATTAGAGCCATGCTGTCATTATGGAAAAACGCCGCCCTGTACGGATATTATCATTGAAAGTGGCATTCGGGAGGTATATATTGGCTCAATGGACCCAAATCCGCTTGTCGCGGGAAAAGGCGTAAAGCAGTTAAAAAAGCATGGCATAAAAGTTGTGACGGGCGTTTGCGAAGCGGAGTGCCTAGAACTTAACCGCGTGTTTTTTCATTATATAAAACATAAAACGCCCTATGTTATCATGAAATATGCGATGACGGCTGATGGGAAAATTGCGACGCGGACGGGAAAGTCAAAGTGGATTACTTCAGAAGCTGCCAGAGGACGCGTTCAGGAAAGCCGCCATAAATATATGGGGATTATGGCAGGGGTTGGCACTGTGCTTTTGGACAATCCGAGATTAACGTGCAGATTGGAAGGGAAAAGAAGTCCGGCGCGGATTATTTGCGATACGCATCTGCGGACGCCGCTTACGGCAGAAGTGGTACAGACGGCGCGTGAGATTCCGACAATTCTTGCAACGGCAGAAACAGACAGTAAAAAGATGGAGCCTTATCATGCAAAGGGGGTTCAGATGCTTGCCGTTCCCTTAGAAGGGGAAAGACTGGATTTAAAAATCTTAATGCAAAAATTGGGCGAACAGGGGATCGACAGTATATTGTTGGAAGGCGGGGCAATACTGAATTATAGCGCATTAAAAAGCGGGATTGTCCATGCGGTTGAGATGTACATTGCGCCGAAACTGTTTGGCGGGACACAAGCGAAAACGCCCGTGGAAGGGCTTGGCGTAGAACTGCCGGATCAGGCGTTTCAACTGTGTGATCCAAAGATTTCCCAGATCGGGGAGGATATTTTAATTGAATGGAAGGTGGGTGTATGTTTACAGGAATAATAGAAGAAATCGGCACAGTGCGGAGGATTGGATCGGGCAGAATCCATATTCGGGCAAAAACGGTTTTAGAAGGCGTGAAAATTGGGGACAGTATTGCCGTTAATGGGGTTTGCCTGACGGTGACGGAATTGGGCGCGGATTTTTTTGCCGCAGACGTTATGCCGGAGACTTTTCAGAGAAGCTCTTTGGGAAAGCTTAAGACGGGAAGCGGCGTGAATTTAGAGCGGGCGATGGCGGCGGACGGACGGTTTGGCGGGCATATTGTTTCCGGACATATTGATGGGACGGGGAAAATCCAGTCTATTACAAAAGACGGGAATGCGGTCCGTTACCGGATTGACACATCGAAAGAGCTTTTGCGTGGGATTGTGGAAAAAGGGTCGGTGGCTGTAGACGGCATTAGCTTAACAGTTGCCGCAGTGGCATCGGATTGGTTTGAACTTTCGGTGATTCCCCATACGCTTCATGAGACGGTTTTGGAGAAGAAACGGATAGGGGAAATTGTGAATCTGGAAAATGATATGATCGGAAAATATGTAGAGCGGCTGTTGTCTTTGAATCAGGAAGAAGAAAAAAAGCCGTCTGCGTTGACAAAAGAATTTTTGCTTCGGGCAGGATTTTAGGAGGGAAAAACATGCAGGCATTTAGTTCGGTGAAAGAAGCGTTAGAAGATTTAAGGCAGGGAAAAATTATTCTTGTCACAGATGATGAGGATAGGGAAAATGAAGGGGATTTTATTTGCGCGGCGGAATTTGCGACGACGGAAAATGTTAATTTTATGGCGATGCATGGCAAAGGGCTGATTTGTATGCCGATGGGGAAGGCGCTTGTGGAAAAATTAATGCTTCCGCAAATGGTTTCGAATAACACGGATAACCATGAAACGGCGTTTACGGTTTCGATTGATGCGGTGGAAACGACGACAGGGATTTCAGCGAAAGAGCGTGGGATTACCGCCAGAAAGTGCGTCGATGAAAACGCCGTTCCTGAGGATTTCAGAAGGCCGGGGCACATGTTTCCGCTTTTAGCGAAAAAGAACGGCGTGCTGGAGCGTAACGGGCATACGGAAGCGACAGTCGATTTGATGCGGCTTGCGGGATTAAAGGAATGCGGCTTGTGCTGTGAAATTATGCGGGAAGACGGAACGATGATGCGGACAGAGGAATTGATGGGTCTTGCGAAAGAATTTCAAATTAAGATGATTACGATTCAGGCAATTCAGGAATACAGGAAAGTGCATGAAAAGCTGGTAGAGGAAGTTGCAATTACGAAAATGCCGACGCGTTATGGGGAGTTTTTGGCGCATGGGTATGTCAACCGCTTAAATGGAGAGCATCATGTGGCATTGGTAAAAGGAGAGATTGGAGACGGAGAGCATTTGCTTTGCCGCGTCCATTCGGAGTGCTTGACGGGCGATGCGTTTGGCTCGATGAAGTGTGACTGTGGGCAGCAGCTTCAATCGGCGATGAAGCAAATTGAAAAAGAAGGCCGTGGGATTTTGCTTTATCTGCGGCAGGAGGGCCGCGGGATTGGGCTTATCAATAAACTTCGGGCGTATGAATTGCAGGATCGGGGAATGGATACGGTGGAAGCGAATTTGGCGCTGGGCTTTGAGGAGGATTTGCGGGAGTATTATATTGGGGCGCAGATTCTCAGGGATTTGGGCGTAAAAAGTTTGCGGCTTTTGACAAATAATCCGAAGAAGATTGACGGCCTTTCGGAGTTTGGGCTTAGCATTGAACAAAGAGTGCCGATTCAGATGGAGCTGACGCCGTTTGATGCGTATTATATGAGGACGAAGAAGAAGAAGATGGGGCATATGTTGGAGGGGGAGTTTTAGCGGACGCTGCCCAGCAGATACAATTTTCCGCTGGGAGCGCTTTTGCTTGTTGACGCTCGCAGCGGCGCTAAGACGCCAAAATACGGCGTCTAAGAGCCGGCGGCGTCAAGAATCCCTGCGGCTAATTGTATCTGCTGTTCATCTGGCATTGGGGGACGGTAGGTTTGGTGGGCATTAATGGGTATTGGGTTAGGGAGGAATTTCATGTTGGAAAGCGGGGGCTTGTGTTTGAAGCGCAGTGTAGTGGGGGTTGAATAATGGAGAATTGGACTATGGCAGGTTTAGTTTTGGGAAACTGGCTGGTTTTATCTGCTGTTTAACGGGGGATTGACGGACGGTAGGTTTAGGCGGCTGTAAAATAATAGTTAAGGAGATGGAATGAGATGAATGTATTTGAGGGAAAGATTGTTGCGAAGGATATTAGAATTGGGATTGTGGTGGCTAGGTTTAATGAGTTTATTACGGATAAGCTTCTGGGGGGAGCGGTTGACGGGCTTAAGAGGCATGAAGTGTCTGAGGATTTGATTGATGTGGCTTGGGTTCCGGGAGCGTTTGAGATTCCGTTGGCGGCGAAGGCTATGGCGGAAAGTGGAAAGTATGATGCGGTGATTTGTCTTGGCGCGGTGATTCGGGGGGCGACTTCACATTATGATTATGTTTGTAGTGAGGTTTCGAAGGGAGTCGCTCAGGTGGCGCTTCAGTCGGGGCTTCCGGTGATGTTTGGCGTGTTGACGACGGATACGATTGAGCAGGCGATTGAGCGCGCAGGAAGCAAGGCTGGCAATAAGGGATTTGACTGTGCGACGGGCGCGATTGAGATGATTAATTTGCTGCGGGGGATTCGCGGTTAGTGGGTGTTTGGAAATGAAATCAGGCATTCTTTTGCTTTTGGGCAGGAGGATGCCTGATTTATTTTTGGGTTTATTGTAAACTTATTTTTGTGATTGGTTGACAATCTGGAAGGGGTATTATAGAATTGGAAATGGATATTATGGAGGGGAGGGGTATGGGACGATGGGTTTATCGTTTTATAGTGTGAAAATGAGGGCAAGTGAACAGGGAAAGCATATTTCAGGGGCGGAGCGTCTTGTTTTGGAGCGGGAAGTGGACGTTTGCGTGGAGCAGATGCTTGGGCGTGGGCGGAATCATTCGAAGGGGAAGGCGGATTTGCTGAATATTAAAATGGAAAAGATTGAGGAGAATGAGATTTTATATTTGGATACACTTCCGGTTTCTACGGTTGAAGTGAAGGATTTCAGAGACGGGCTTAAGGAAGTCAGAAATTGTTTGTTGGAATTGGGGATTGTGAACGTAGAGGGGATCTTGGGGCGTTTGCCGGAAACGTATGCGATGCGTGGGGCTATGTTGTTAGATGTGGATACGCTGAAACGGTTAGAGCCGGACAGGGAGCGTGGGGTTAGGGCTACTTATATGGACGGAGTAAGGACGGGGGAAGCTGTTTTTACGAAGGGGAAACATCATTTTCAAGAGGCGGTTGTGCTGGCGGCGAAGGTGGCGAATGCGCCGAATATTATTGGGGAAATTTGTATTTCGGACGATCCGGATTATGTGGCGGGGTATGTCGCATCGAAGGTGTTTGGGTATCGGCGGATTACGAAAGTGAAGGAAGCTGGAAGTGAATTGGGCGGGAGGATTTTTTTGTATCGGGGGCGGGAGGAGGATGTGGCGGAGACGGTTGGCTTTTTGGAGCATCAGGCTGTGCTTGTGAGGAATGCGCCGGAACTTTTTTCGAGGAACCATAGCGAGGGGAAGTTTGGGTTTCTTAATGAGGAGCTTAAACGTCTGCGGGAGGATTTTTTATTTCGGAGTATGAAGACTATGCAGTCTGCGCAGTCCTCGTCGGTTTTATGTGATGGAAGGCGTGTGCTTTTGCTTGCTTCAAATCATTATTTGGATTTGGCCCGCCGTAAGGATGTGAAGGAGTCTGCGGAGCGGGCGCTTGACTTGTATGGAACGGGTTCGGGAGGTTCGCGGCTTACGACGGGCAATACGGTTCTGCATGAAAAATTGGAAAGCAGGATTGCAGAGTTTAAAGGGGAGGAGTCTGCGCTGCTGTTTAATTCGGGTTATGTTGCGAATCTTGCCGCAATTTCTGCGCTTATGGGAAAAGGGGACGTGATTTTCAGTGATGAATTAAATCATGCGAGCATTATTGACGGCTGCCGTCTAAGCGGGGCGGAGATTGTAATATACCGGCATAATGATATGAGGGATTTGGAGCAAAAGCTGGCCAAGTGTCCGTTTCGGAGGGGGCTTGTGGTGAGTGATGCGGTGTTTAGCATGGACGGGGATATTTTAAATCTGCCGGAGTTTGCGCAGCTTGCGGATCGGCATCAGGCGTTGTCGATGGTAGATGAGGCGCATTCGACGGGAGTGATTGGAAGGACGGGGCGTGGGATTGTGGAGCATTATCATGGCGTATGCAGGCCGGATATTTTGATGGGGACGCTTAGTAAGGCGATTGGCAGTGAAGGCGGGTTTGTTTGTGGGAGCAGGGCGCTGACGGAATTTTTAAGGCACAAGGCTCGGGGGTTTGTCTTTTCCACTTCACTTTCTCCGGCTGTGGCGGCGGCTTCAATTCAGGCGCTTGAGGCATTGGAGGAGAATCCGCAGTTGGTTTTAAGGCTTAGGGAAAATGTGTTGTTTTTTTGTGGCTGTTTACGCGAGGGAGGGATTTTGGCTGATTCAAAAAGCGCGGTGATACCGATTATGATTGGAGACGAGAAAAAGGCGATTGAGATTTCGGAGGAGCTTTTTTCGGAAGGGTATTTTATCCCTGCAATTCGTTACCCTACAGTGAAAAGAGGGAGCGCAAGATTGCGGGCGGCGCTTATGTCGGAACATTCGAAAAAAGATCTTAGGGAAGCGGCAGAAGCAATTTTGAGAGTGTGCGGAAAATATGGGATTGTATGATTAGAAAGGGTGTGAAACTATGGGGAAAGGGCTTTTTATTACGGGCACTGGCACAGATGTTGGAAAGACATATGTTTCCGCTTTGATTGTAAAAAAACTGCGGGACGCTGGTTTTCGCAGTGGCTATTTTAAAGCGGCGGCCAGCGGCAGCCAAAGAACCCAAAGTGGTCTGGCGCCGGAAGATGCGGAATATGTAAAGGCTGTTGCGGGGATTGGCGGGAAGCTGTCTGAAATGGTTCCATATGCGTATGAACATGCGTATTCTCCGCATTTGGCGGCTCAGATTGAGGGGAATCCGGTGGAAATGGACGTTGTCTGTGGGAAATATGAAGCTATGTTGGAACGGTATGAGTATGTGACTGTGGAAGGCAGTGGAGGAATTGTCTGTCCGATTCGTTTTGACACGCAGGTGATTTTACTGGAAGATGTGATAAAGAAACTGAACCTTGGCGTTTTGGCTGTTGCAGATTCAGGGCTTGGGGCGATTAATCGGAGTGTCTTGACGGTGAGTTATTTAAGGAGCAGGGAAATAGAGGTGAAGGGGATTGTATTGAATCGTTTTCGGGACAGCATTGTGGAAATGGATAATAGGAAGATGATCGAGTATCTGACAGGCGTTCCGGTAGTGGCTGCCTTGCGTGAAGGTGAAATGTGTCTGGATATTGGGATAGAGAGGCTGGCGGGATTTTATGACGAATGAACGGGGGGATTCGGTTAAAAAACTTGTAACGGACGGTATGCTGGCGGCGGTTCTGCTGGTTACGGGAATGTTTAAAATCCCATCGTTTCTACCGGGCGCGGAATTTCAGATTTCGGCTCCGTTTGCGGTGGCGGTTGCAAAGATTTTGGGATTTAAAAGGTATCTTATGATTGGCCTTGCGGCAAGTGTCTGTGGGTTTGCGGTTGGCGCGCAAAATTTGTTAAATATCATGGTTGCCATGGTTTACAGAGTTGTAGTTGGACTTTTGCTGGATCTGTTTCCAGACAGCAAAGCCGCGGTGGCGCTTTGCGGGCCTTGCGGCACGTTTGTTTCCAGACTTTTGCTGGCGCAGGTTTTGGGCGTTGACTGGGTTCTGTTGGTTTTGTATGCGCTTCCGGGCATGGCGTTTACGGCGGTTTTGGCTCCGGTGTTTATAAAAGCGGGAAGGAGGTTTGGTTTGCAATGAAGATGCAAGAGGATTTTGCAAAGAGGGATTTAAGGCATATTTGGCATCCATGTTCGCAGATGAAGGATTATGAAGAACTTCCCCCAATGATTATTGATCATGGGAAGGGCGTTTATTTATACGATGTGAACGGAAAGGAGTATATGGATATTGTAAGCTCTTGGTGGTGTAATCTGCTGGGGCATTGTAATCCTAAGATAAATGAAAGCATAAAACGGCAGTTGGACAAGTTAGAGCATGTGATTTTCGCAAATTTTTCACATGAACCGGCGATCCGGCTTTGTGAGGAATTAAAAGAGGAGCTTCCGGAAGGATTAGAAAAATTCCATTTTTCGGACAATGGTTCTGGGGCGGTGGAGTGCGCGCTTAAGATGGCGTTTCAATACCAGTATCAGACGGGGAATCCGCAGAAGAAAAAGTTTATGTGCTTTACGGATGCGTATCATGGAGAGACGATTGGGGCGCTGTCTGTCGGATGCATGGATTTGTATGCAAAAATTTATCAGCCGATGCTTATGGATACGATTCGGGTACAGGCGCCGGACTGTTACCGCTGCCCTTTTGGGTTAAACAGGGATTGTTGTAATGCGGAGTGTTTTGTATATGCAGAAGAAGCGTTTGAACGGTATGGGAACGAGGTCTGCGCAATGATTGTGGAGCCGCTGCTTCAGGGCAGCGCGGGCATGAGGATTTACCCGCCTGTATATTTAAAGAAATTAAGGGAGCTGTGCAATCAGTATCACACGCTTTTAATTGCAGATGAGATTGCGACCGGATTTGGAAGAACCGGAAAAATGTTTGCATTTTCCCATGCGCAGGTCAGCCCTGACATTATGTGTATTTCGAAAGGGCTTACGGGCGGGTATCTGCCCATGGCGATAACGGTTACAACGGATAGGGTTTATCAGGCGTTTTACGCAGATTATAATGAAGGAAAGGCATTTTTGCACAGCCATACCTATAGTGGGAATCCGCTTGGGTGTTCTGCGGCTCTGGCGGTATTGGATATTTTCCGTACAGAGCCGGTTTTGGAACGCGCGGCAAAACGCGCGGCATACTTGGGGAAAAGGCTTTTGGAGGAGTTCGGCGAATCTGTGAATATCGGGGAAATCCGCCACATCGGTTTGATTCATGCGATGGAGCTGACGCCAGACCGCAGGACGAAAGCGCAATATCCGGCAGAACTTAGGGCAGGGTATCAAGTGTATCAAAAGGCATTAGAAAAGGGGCTGATTTTAAGGCCGCTTGGGAATGTGATTTATTTTAATCCGCCGCTTGTGATAAATGAAGATGAGATTGACAGGGCGGTTCGGGTGTGTAAGGAATGTTTGGCGTTTTTGCATAGGTTTTAGGGAAAAGTTGAAATATTTACTGTAATCTTTGGATAAATCTGTTATAATGTGAGTATCATTATTTACAGATTGGAGGACTTTAAATGAACAAACCGGTATTGGTTGTGATGGCGGCTGGCATGGGCAGCCGTTATGGAGGATTAAAGCAGATGGACCCGATGGACGATGCGGGACATGTTATCTTGGATTTTTCGGTTTATGATGCGATGTTGGCGGGGTTTGAAAAAGTGATTTTCATTATTAAAAAGGAAAATGAGGCTGTTTTCAAAGAGTGCGTCGGCGATCGCATTGCAAAGCGTATTCAGGTGGAGTATGCGTATCAGGAGCTTACAGCGCTTCCGGAAGGGTTTGAACTGCCGGAGGGAAGGCAGAAGCCGTTTGGCACAGGACATGCGGTTTTATGTTGTAAAGATAAGGTTGACGGGCCGTTTGCCGTGATTAATGCAGATGATTTTTATGGGCGTCATGCGTTTGAAGTGATTTATAAATATTTAAGCGGGGAAAAAGACGGGGATAAATATCATTATGTAATGGTAGGCTACATCATGGAAAATACGCTGACGGAAAACGGGCATGTGGCAAGAGGGGTTTGTAAAATTGATGACGATGGGCATCTTGTGGAAATCCATGAACGCACCCGTATAGAAAAAAGAGGCGCGCAAACGGCATATACGGAGGACGATGGCGCTTCTTGGGTGACGATTCCGGAAGGAAGCATTGTTTCTATGAATATGTGGGGCTTTGAAGCGAATTTGATGGACGAACTTAAGAAAGGGTTTCCGGCGTTCTTAGAGGAGAACCTTGCGAAAAACCCGCTGAAATGTGAATATTTCCTGCCGTCAGCCGTTCAGAAGCTTATGGAGGAAGATAAGGCGGAAGTTACGGTTTTGAAATCGGAAGACCGCTGGTATGGCGTGACTTATAAAGAGGATAAAGAGACAGTTATGCAGGCGATAGCGGATTTTAAGGCGAATGGCGTTTATCCGAAATATTTATGGGAAGAATAGGGGGAGAATGCAATGGATAAGAAACAACTCGTAATGCAGTTTCAAGTGGAACAGGAAGTGGCATCAGTGGAGCCGTATGGGAGCGGCCATATTAACCATACATATTTGGCGCAGATGTCGGAAGGCAAAAAATATATTTTACAGGGGATTAATACGACGATATTTAAAGATACGGATCAACTAATGGAAAATATATTAAATGTGACTTCTTACCTGCGTAAAGAGATTGAACGGACGGGCGGCGATCCCAAAAGGGAGACGCTCACAGTGGTTTTAACAAAGGACGGGAAATCTTATTTTACCGATGAAGACGGCGGCAAGTGGCGTGTGTATGAATTTATTGAAGGCGCGCAGACTTTTGATGCAGTTGAGAGCGACGAGGATTTTTATCAGAGCGCCGTTGCGTTTGGCAAGTTTCAGGCTATGCTTGCAAACTTTCCAGCGGACACGCTGCATGAGACGATTCCGCAGTTCCATGATACGGCAAAGCGGTACCGCGATTTTGAGAAAGCGGTAGAAGCGGACGTGAAAGGGCGCGCCGCAAAGGTAGAAAAGGAAATCGCGTTTGTGCGCGAGCATAGCGGCGAGGTTTCCATGCTTCATGACATGCTTGCAAAAGGGGAGCTTCCGCTCCGCGTGACGCATAACGATACGAAGTTAAATAATATTATGATAGATGCGGACAGCCATAAGGCGATTTGCGTTATTGATCTGGATACGGTTATGCCGGGGCTTTCGGCGCATGATTTTGGCGATGCGATTCGGTTTGGCGCCAATACGGCGGCAGAAGATGAGCCGGACACTTCAAAAGTTTCCCTGTCTTTGAAATTGTTTGAGATTTATGTAAAAGGATTTCTGGAGGGATGCGGCGGCAGATTGACGGAAAATGAAATTAAAGCGCTTCCGATGGGGGCGAAGATGATGACGTTAGAGTGCGGTATGCGGTTCCTTGCGGATTATCTGGAAGGTGACGTTTATTTTAAGACCTCGCGTGAAGATCATAATCTTGACCGTTGCCGGACGCAGTTTGCGCTGGTCGCCGATATGGAAAAGAAATGGCAGCGGATGTGTGAGCTTTGTAAATAGGAGAGACGACGGAAAAGAACGGGAGGGAGCAGATGAGACTGCTGTTTATACGGCATGGAGAGCCGGATTATGAAAAGGATTCTCTGACAGAAAAGGGATTTCGGGAAGCGGAATATTTGGCAGAGTATCTTGCTGATGTAAAAATCGACGCATGTTATGTTTCGCCGCTTGGAAGGGCAAAAGATACGGCTGCCCCGACCCTTTTGAAAAAGCAGATGACGGGCGTGGAATGCCAGTGGCTGGAAGAATTTCCGGCCAAGGTAGTTCGTCCCGACAAAGGATTTCCGATAAATTGCTGGGATTTTCTGCCTCAGGACTGGACGGGGGTAAATGAGTATTATGACAAGAGCCTTTGGGCAAAAACGGAATTGATGGAAGAAGGAAATGTCGCCCAGATTTACCAGAATGTGACGCAGGAGTTTGACGGGCTGCTTGCAAAACATGGATATGCGCGGGAAGGCAATATCTATCGCGTTGAACGGGCAAACCGTGACACGATCGCGTTTTTCTGTCATTTCGCATTGGAATGTGTATTGTTAGGGCATTTAATTGGAGCTTCTCCTATGGTATTATGGCATGGATTCTGCGCCGCGCCTTCTTCTGTGACGACAGTGTTTACGGAAGAACGCAGGGAGGGCGTGGCTTCTTTCCGGATTAGCAGGTTTGGGGATATTTCGCATCTCTTTGTGAAAGGGGAAGAACCGTCATTTTATGCGAGGTATTGCGAGACGTTTGACAGTGATGAGAAGCGCGATTAAGGCAGAGTTAAAAAACAGCTCGAAAGGAAGATGAGTCATGGAAATAAGTTATTCCAAGCAGACAGAATGTCTCCTGAAAAAACAAAATGAAGCGAACAGGAAACAGCTAATAAAAGGCATTCAGGAATTTCGCTGTTGCTGCATGAAAAAATTAAAGGAATAACTTGAAAACGAGCGGAATCTGAATGAAATCAGACAGGCAATCTTTGATGTGATTGACGACATTTCACCGTCTAAAATGAAAGAATGTTATCAGTTCGTGGAACGGCAAATATCGGTTTCGTGGGAGGATCTGAAAGAGGAAGAAGCGGATTCAGAAGACATTCAGATGTTAGAAGCGATGAAAAACGATCCAGACTGCAATGTGTTTACAAAGGCTTATGAGATAAATTGGGAGTGAGCCTTTGAGAGATTTCTAATAAAATTCAAACAGGCATAAAAAATCGAGGTATAAAATTCCTTCACTTACAGATACTACTACCACACAGTAGAAAATGTAAATGGAGGAATTTTTCATATGAAAGCAACAGGAATTGTGCGTAGAATAGACGATTTGGGAAGGGTGGTTGTTCCAAAAGAAATCCGCAGGACATTGAGGATTCGAGAAGGGGATCCACTTGAAATTTTTACGGACAGGCAGGGGGAAATTATCTTAAAAAAATATTCACCGATTGGGGAGCTAGGACAGTTTGCAGGGCAGTATGCGGAGAGCCTTTCCCAGACAACCGGAAATCTGGTCTGCATTACGGACAGGGACCATGTCGTCGCTGTAGCGGGCAATGGAAAAAAAGAATTTGACGGTAAACCGTTAAGCAAGCAGATGGAGGGCATTATTGAAAACCGGGCGGACTTTGTTGCAAATAAAGATGATGATTCGTTTGTAAAAATTACGTTAGACGACACGGGGGAGCAGTGTTCTCAGGCAGTGGCGACAATAATCTGTCAGGGAGACGCGATTGGCGCAGTTGTCATTTCTGATAAGAACGAAAAACGGCAGATGGGAGATACGGAACATAAGCTGGCGATTACGGCAGCGGGCTTTTTGGGGAGACAGATGGAGCAGTAGAACCTTGAAAGTAAGGTTGCTTTATTTTGGCAAAAAGGGTAGAATAATCAAAAATACAATGTGATAAAAAGGAAGCCATATGAGCCGTAAAAAGAAAAAGAAAAAATACCGTGTGTTTTGGTTTTTTGCAAAACTTCAGTTTGTTCTGATGCTTTTGGTAGCCGCCGCCCTAGGCTACTATTATTATGGAGGATATGCCGTACAGGTTCAGAAGATGAAAGCGGAAGCTGTGCGGTTTGTGCGCGGGTCGACAGAAGCCACGTTTTGCGTGGCTCAGACCAGCGTTGTGTATGACAAAGACGGAAATACGATTTCAACGTTAAAAGGGGAAAAAGACGTTTACTATCTGCCATATGAGGATATTCCGTCTGATGCATGCGCCGCTATCGTAAGCATAGAAGATAAAAAATTTTATCAGCATAATGGAATTGATTACCGGGCGATTTTCCGCGCGGCAAGAGCCGCGATTGAAAACGGAGAAGTGACACAGGGCGGGAGCACGATAACACAGCAGCTTGCAAGGACGATTTTTTTGACACAGGATCGGACATGGCAGAGAAAAGTCGAGGAAATGTTTATTGCAACAGAGCTGGAAAAAAAGTACAGTAAAAATAAAATCCTAGAATTTTATCTGAATAATATATATTTTGGCAATGGTTATTATGGGATTCAGGCGGCGAGCAGAGGATACTTTAATGCAGACGTGAATGACTTGGATTTGTCACAAATTGCGTTTTTATGCGCCATTCCCAATAATCCGACGCTTCATGACCCGCTGACGAATATGCAAAACACGTTAGGGCGCAGAGACCGCATTCTTTTAAATATGTATGAAGACGGGAAAATTTCAAAAGGCGCGTACCTGATGGCAAAATCGGAGGAAATCACATTAAACCGGCCAGAGCATACAAAAAATAACTATGTGGAGACGTATACATATTATTGCGCAATACGTCTGTTAATGGAACGGGAAGGCTTTGTTTTTCAGACAGAATTTAAAAATGACGAAGAAAAAAGCCTGTATGATACGCGTTATAGTGATTTGTATGCGGAATGCCAGAAAAAACTGTTTACAGCGGGCTACCGCATCTATACGTCAATGGATTTAAAATTACAGGAACTTCTTCAAAAGACAATAGATGAAAAACTCTCCGGTTTTACAGACGTAAATGAAGAAGGCGTATTTAAACTACAAGGAGCAGGCGTCTGCATAGAGAATGAGACAGGATATGTCAGGGCAATCGTCGGGGGCAGAAGCCAAGACTTTGCGGGATATACGTTAAACCGGGCATATCAAAGCTATAGGCAGCCAGGAAGCGCAATTAAGCCGATACTAGTGTATACGCCGGCGTTGGAACAGGAATATACGCCGGATTCGATTGTAGTGGACGAACCGATTGAAGAAGGCCCGTCGAATGCAGACGGAAGTTATAGTGGAGAGATGACGCTGCGTTCTGCGCTGGCCCGTTCGAAAAACACGATTGCATGGAAACTATTAGAGGAGATAACGCCAAAAAAAGGACTCTCTTATTTAAAAGCAATGAAATTTTCGCGGATTGCAGACGAAGACGAGCGGCTTACGTCAGCTTTAGGAGGATTGACAAACGGAGTGTCCCCAGTCGAACTTACAGCGGCTTACGCAACGCTTGAAAACGACGGAAAATACCGCGCTCCAACCTGCATCATAAAAATTACAGATGCCGACGGCAACGAAATTCTCTCCACTTCACAAGAAGAAACAAACATCTATAAAACAACTGCCGCCCGCATGGCGACGAATATGCTTGTTACGGCAATAACGGAAGGAACCGGCAGAGGGCTTGGCGTAACGGGAATGCCGTCCGCAGGAAAAACAGGGACGACGAATGACAATAAAGACGGTTGGTTTGCAGGGTATACGCGTTATTATACGACAAGTGTCTGGGTCGGCTACGATATGCCGGAAAAACTTCCCGGTTTATCTGGATCTTCCTATCCGGGGGAGATATGGCGCAGTTTCATGGAAACCTGCCATGCCGGACTGCCGGCGCTTGAGTTTTTGCCTTATGTAGATGTGGAAATGGATTTGTACCAGAAGATACGGCAGGATGCCCTAGGAGAACAATAAATCCGAACGCCAAACAGAGCGCCGGGTATTCTGTCGGCGAAGTGTTCAGGGATTAAGGAGTTCTAAAGTATCCCATGTTTTATGCCGGTGACGGACGAAACCGCTCTAAAAGCGCCGTCCATGGCGCATTAGAGCTTCCGCAGACATCGTGTCTGCGGATTTCTGTTTGTTGAAGGGATACTTAAGAACTCCTAAATCCCATCACAAGGCGCCAACAGAATACCCGGCGCTCTGTTCGTCTGGTAGTTGGGGGTGGAACGTATGAGAGAGTTGGAAGTTGAAGAAAGAAGAAAGTTACGCTTTCAAGTCCTAAAGTTCATTAAAGGCGCCAATAGGAAACCCGGCGCTCTGTTCGTTTGGTAGTTGGGGGTGGAACATATGAGAGAGTGGAAGTTGAAGAAAGAAGAAAGTTACGCTTTCAAGTCCTAAAATTCATTAAAGGCGCCAATAGGAAACCCTGCGTTTTGTTGGTCTGGTAGTTGGGTGTGGAACATATGAGAGAGTGGAAGTTGAAGAAAGAAAATATGTGCGCATTAAAGACCTAAATTCCATCAAAGGCGCCAATAGAAAACCCAGCTCTAAGTTGGTCTGGTAGTTGGAGGCTGGAACGTATGATAAGGCGCTGATAGAATCTACGGCGCTCAGTTTGTCTGGTAGTAGTTAGGGAGTGAAACGTATGAAAACGTGGCGATTTTTAAAGAGGTGAAAAGTTAAACAAAAATCCTAAAAACCTACACATCTATATTTATGTAGATATACCAAAACAAAAAGAAACAAAGCCAAAACCCTATCGGGCAGCCAGTAACGTAGTCAGGGGGTGGCGCTTGGCGGGTGGCGTTATGATTGGATTTAGAACTTCTTAACAGTCACATTTCGATTCAGGAATCCGCGAACAGGACGTTCGCGGAAGCTCCATTCACGCCATGGACGGCGTGTATGGAGCGGTTCCGTCCGTATTCAAGATAGCTGCGGGACTGTTTAGAAGTTCTTAATCCATGAATAAGTCACCCGCCAAGCGCCACCCCATGACGGACACATTTATTTAATTATGGATTGACATTAACCCCCCACAATTTTATACTTAAAGTCAGAATAAAAGAAAAGGAGAAGGCATATATGAAAAAATATGGTTTTGGCGTAGACATTGGCGGGACGACCTGTAAGATTGGACTGTTCGAGACGACAGGGGGGCTTGTGGAAAAATGGGAAATTCCCACAAGAAAAGAAAATAATGGAGAAAATATCCTTCCGGACGTTGCGGCGTTTATAACGGCGAAAATGGTGGAAAAGGATATTTTAAAAGGAGACATTCAGGGAATTGGAATTGGGGTTCCGGGGCCTGTGACTGGGGAAGGCGTTGTATTAAAATGCGTCAACTTGGGCTGGGATGTGATTAATGTTGCAAAGGATATGGAAGAACGGACGGGCTTTACCGTAAAAGTCGGCAATGACGCAAATGTGGCTGCGCTTGGCGAAATGTGGCAGGGCGGCGGCAAAGGATATACGAATGTTGTAATGATTACGCTTGGGACCGGAGTGGGCGGCGGCGTAATCGTTGATGGAAAAGTTGTCAGTGGAAATAAAGGAGCCGGCGGGGAAATCGGGCATATTATTGTCAATGAGAATGAGACGGAATCTTGTGGATGTGGACAGAAAGGCTGTTTGGAGCAGTATGCATCCGCAACTGGGATTGTCCATATGGCAGAGCGTAAGTTAGAGGAATCGGAGAAGAAAAGCCAGCTTCGTGAGATTAAGCCGTTGACGGCAAAAGATATTTTTGACGCGGCAAAAGGGGGCGACGCCTTAGCCGATGAAATTGTGGAAGATATGACTAAGATATTAGGCGGTGCGCTTGCAAATGTTGCCCGTGTCGTAAATCCTGAGACTTTTGTAATTGGCGGAGGCGTGTCGAAAGCAGGCAGCATTATTACGGAGCGTGTCAAAAAATACTATGACGCCAAGTCGTTTAATGCGTGTCTGGACGCTCATTTTGACCTTGCAACTTTGGGAAATGATGCAGGAATTTACGGTTGTGTGCGTATGATTTTAGAATAAAGACAGATACGACGTGAGCCAACGGCAGTTCGTTTGGCGCACGTCGTTTTTTTAGACAGTTGTATTTCGTCCATTGACGATTGCGTGTTCATTTTCTTCCATAGGAATAACGATACATTTTCTTCCATTAATGATTTGGGATTGGATTTGCTGTTCTTTTTCCGGTTTTACACGCAGGATTACGTCGTATGTTTTTGTGTTTCCAAGCTGTTCTTCTAGGGCGGCAACCTTTTTTACTAAGTCTTTCTGCTGGCGGAGTTTGGAGCCGGCAAGGGCGGCTTTGCTGTCCATTAGGTTTTCTAAAAGGGGCGTTTCGTCTTGAAATTCTTCACGGTAAGAAGAAGCGATGACTTCTGCGGCTGTCTTTGGCATATCGGATTCTTCCATTAGTTTTCCAATGTCATCTGCGCTTAAGCGCGCCGGATCTTTTTGCGTTGCGTCTTCGTCTGGCTCTTGCCCTGCGGCAAAGTCTGAGAGTTCCTGCTGGATTTCATTAAAGGCTTCCGTGGATTTTTCCTCATCTCCGCCAAAGGCTTTCTGGACAATCGACTGAAACGCTTGTTTTTGTTCGGCGGCAGTGCGTCTTGCAACACAGCCTAAAGCGCCTTCCATGAATTCTGTATGCGGTTCTTTCGGGTTTTTATGATAGGTCATTACTGCATGGATATCTGAACTTCTGTCGGTAAATGCCGGAAATAGAAAGCCGCTTTCCGGCGCGCCAACAACCCAGTCGCGGACTCTTGCGCCAATGCGGTTTTCGTCCGAGCGGTACCCAAGCGCAGGCTTGCTTAAGCTGACCGGGCAAATGGCGCAGAGCAGATATTCATAGACTTCTTCGGATTCGTCCAGACTGTTTTTGTCTTTTGTCTTTATGATGACGTCATATGCATCATGAAAAATCAAAATAAGGTAATTTCCGGTATATTCGTAATTGTCAATGATTAAATCGTAGAACCGCTCTAAGAGATCCGGATTTTTCAGCGCGCTGCTTTTTAATGCGGAGAGAAAATGCTGCCGTCCCCCGACGGCTTCTTCTTCCAGTGGAAATTCCAGTTCTAAAAGCTGGTTTCCAATTACGCCGGAGAGGGCTTTTCTTGCAATTTCCAAATATTTGTAAAATTCTTCTTCGTCTAAATTGAGAAAAGTTTCTTCCAGCTTTACAATTCGGTTTCGTTCTCCGTCAACGTAACAGCCACACATGCGTGTAAAGGTGCAGGCGTCTTTTTTCAGACGGCGTTTAAGTTCTAATACTTCTGATTTATTCATAAGATTTACCTCCAAGCCGATTTATTTTTATTGCGTATGATTTTATTAATATCTTCCTGTCTGCCAATGACAATCAGGTTTTCCCCGTTTTGGAAGACATAATCTGCGTTCGGCATGATTTTTGTCTGGTCGTCGACTTTTACCCCGATAATGCTTAAGTGGTATTTTGTGCGGAAATTTACTTCAAGAATCGTTTTGCCGATCCATTCTTTTAGCGGAGAAATTTCACATATGGAATATCCGTCCGTCAGGTTAAAATAATCCAGAATACTGTCTGAGCTTAACTGGACGGCAAGTTTTTCTGCGATGTCCCGATCCGGAAAGATCACTTTGTCCGCTCCGTTACGCAACAGGAATTTGGCGTACAAGTCCCGGTTTGCTTTGCTGACCACCCGTTTGGCTCCTAAGTCTTTTAATTGGCTTGTGATTTCAAGGCTGTCTTGAAAAGAATCCCCGATACATACGACGCAGATGTCGAAATTCGAAACGCCAAGGCTTTCAAGCACTTTTGCATTTGCGCAGTCGCCTATTTTTGCGCTTGTGACATAAGGAAGCAGGTCTTCTAACTGTTCTTCGCATTTATCTACAATCATAATCTCATTATTTAATTTTGATAAATTCATACATAAATGAGAGCCGAAATGGCCTGTCCCGATAATTAATATGGATTTCATAATGGTTCCTCCTGAAACTAAAATTTGGTCAGCCGACGTTTATTTTTTCAGCGGGCTGCATAATATGCGCGATTTTCTTTTTGTCTGTAAAGGACATGGCAAAAGATAAGCTTCCGACACGGCCTAAATACATCAGCAAGATAAGGATTAGCAGGGCGGGCGTTTGAAGCTGTGTCGTCAGTCCGGCGGACATGCCGACTGTCCCGATTGCAGAAAACACTTCCAGCAAAACGTCTATGCCGTTTAAGTTTTGCAGCGCGCAGATAGCAATCGCGGATAGTGTGGCAAGCGTTAAGTTTGTACAAAAAATAGCGGAAGATTTTCGGAGCGCATCGTCTTCAATGCGTCTGCCAAATACATTATAGCCGACGGAACGCGTCAGGTTTGCTTTGATGTAGATAAAAAGCGCGACAACGGAAGTGACTTTAACCCCGCCTGCCGTAGATCCGGAGCCTCCGCCGATAAACATTAGGACAATCGTAAGCAGTTTTCCGGCTTGCGTCATGTCGCTTACTTCAATCGAGTTAAATCCCGCAGTCCTTGGCGTTACGGCGCAGAACATGGAATTTAACAGTTTTTCCGTCTGTGTCATGTTGGCAAACAGATTGTTGCGTTCCATAAAATAAAAAGCGGCTGCGCCGCAAAAAAGCAGCGCCGCAGTAGCGGTAAGGACAATTTTAGTATGCAGGGAGTAATGGCGGAACTTTAGCCTGTGTTCATATAAATCGTTCCAGACATAGAAACCTATGCCGCCAATTATGATTAAGAGCATAATTGTAATCATTACGACTGGATTGCTGTGATAGCCAGTCAGGGACGAGAAGGGGGAATATTTTCCCATTAAGTCAAACCCTGCGTTGCAAAATGCGGAAACGGAGTGGAAAATACCATAGTAAATTCCGGCCGCGACTCCGGTTTTTGGAATAAAACACAAAGAAAGTATGACAGCTCCGGTTAGTTCAAACAGGAGCGTTCCTATAAGGATGCGTTTCGTCAGACGCACTAAGCCCCTTAGTTCAATGACATTAAAACTTTCCCGTAACAGACCCCGTTCGCTAAGGCCGATTTTCTTTCGGAGAATCATAGAGACGGAGATGCCAAGAGTGATAAATCCAAGACCGCCGATCTGGATTAAGAATAAAAGCACAACCTGCCCAAATATCGTCCAGTGCGTAAAGGTGTCTGCGACAATCAGGCCGGTTACGCATGTGGCGCTGGCAGATGTGAATAACGCTGTTAAAAAGGAGGTGTGTTCTCCGGATTTTGTTGCGAACGGAAGCATTAAAAGGAAGGCGCCTATAAAAATGATAATGCAAAAGCCGCCTGCGATAAGCTGCATTCCTGACAGCCGTTTGGCTATTTTTGATAACATGATATTTTTTCCTTTCTGAAAGGCTTCCCCTTATTTTAGGAATAGTTTTTGCATCTGTCAAGACGGATGCCGTTTAAAGTTTCATTTGGCAGAGGATTTTACTGTTTATGGGATTGATTGTGCTTTTTATCGTGGTGGTGGCAGCGGGTTTCTTTGGAAGGAGCGTTTTCGCCGTCCGTGGTTTCGTTCTGCTCATGCTCGCAGGTAAGCTCATGGATTGTGGAAATATCCATATGTTTACAGTCTTCAGGCGTGACGCCGCTGTCATATTGGCTTAATTGGAGGTATGCGTAATACTTGCCGAAAGAAAGTCCGTAACTGTGCGCGTCCTCTACGATTTCTATATCAGCGCGGATATGCTGGCATTCATGGCTTAGGTGGTTCGAACAGGCTTTCATTCTCCGGTTTAAGCCCCGTTGCGTTTTTTCCTCAGCAACCGTTAAAACAAGCTCCGCTTCATCAGATAAAAAGGTTTGCATCGTTTCATTTTCAATAATTTCATGGACAGCCGTTGTGTCGCGTTTTCCTTTTAAGGAAAGAGTTTCTAATATTTTTCTGCCTTCCGCATTGAATGCCGTTGCAGAAACGACGCGGCCAAAGCGGTTTAAGGAAAGTTCTATAGAGGGATTGACGTCAATGCTGATATATGAGACGGGCGTTTTTGTCCATGAATATCCTGTAATTCCGATGGCCAGAAGCAGCGCAGCGCAGGCGGTGGCAAATGTCTTTTGGAAACGCATCCGCGGTTTTTTCTGATTGTTTTGTGTAATAAATTGCTTCGTTGATTCAATTAAATGTTCGTCTGCTTTTATGTGGTCAAATGCGTCGCGTATGTCATTCGCCAATTCCTTCCCCTCCCGTCTTTTTTTGATAATATTTTGCCGCTGAAGGGCAGTCTTTTAAATAGTCTTTTAACAGCCGCCGCCCTCTTGATAATAAGGAATAAACCGTATTTTCTTTTTTTCCAAGAATGGCTCCGATTTCAGCGGCAGAATATCCTTCATAATAATGCAGGTAGATCGGATTTTTGTATTTTTCCGGCAAAGAAAGCACCGCTTCTAATACGTCCCTAAAATCTTCCGGAATCTCGGCTTCCAGTTCCGTTATCGTTTCCAAAGGAAGGGTATTCCGGCGGAAAAAGTTTCTCAAGTCGTCTTTGCAGGCGTTAATGGTAACACGCAGAAGCCATGCTTTTTCATGTTCACTGTCACGAAAAGGCGCATCACACATCATATATTTCATAAATACTTTTTGGAACACATCTTCCGTGTCTTCACGGTTTTTCAGATAATAAAAGCAGATACGCCGCACCATGTCCGCATAGGTTTCCACTGCGCGGCATACCTCCTGTTCGCTTCGCATCGTAATCCCCACCTTCCCGCAAACGGTAAAAAAAGAAACCCTCTCTTGCCATAGTATACCTTTTTACAGTAAATCACAACAAAAAAGGCAATGATGGAAAAATTTAATTCCATACACCGCCTTTTACGCTAAAATAGCTGTCTGAAACTTAATGATGTTTAGAAGTATGATGTTTTTTCCCATTTGCATGGGTGGTGTGATGTTTTGTACAGTATTTTTTGCAGTTTGTTTTCTTTTTGTGGTATTTATCGTGGTATTCGCAGTATGCGCCTTTCTTTTTGGTCGGTCCATAGTATTTACAGATTGCGCCCTGTTTATGGTTTTTCTCATGGTAAGCGCAGTAAGTCCCCTGCTGGCTGTTGTTAGACGTGTTAGAATAGCAGCCGGAATTGTTGTGGTGATTTCCGCCCGAATGGCCATGCGCCCAAACAGGCGCTGCAAAACTGCCTGAGAGCAAAACTGACGCGAATAAAACGAGAACTGCTTTTTTTAGGTTCCGAAAAGATTTCATTTGTCTCCTCCTTTTGATTTTGTTGCTGTTTTTTTCCTCTACATAAGTAATACGATTGAAATAGAAAAATCCTTGCAAAAAAAAAACCAATCGCTATTAAAATTTTGGAATCTGCGCTATACTGAATAAAAGAACTCTCCTTTTCAAATACTGATAGAAAAAAACAGACCAGAGGGAAAGGGGATTTTGGAGATGGAAAAAAAACGCGCGCTTTTCTTTGTGCCGGCAATGATATTAGCCGCAGCGGCCGGATGTGGGACAAAGACGCCGGATAATGCCGGTGTAGATACAAACCGTCCGCAGAATACGCAGGCGGTTCATGGGACGGAGACGGAAATTGCAGTAGATACGGAACATACAAGCCAGCTTCAGTTAGGCAATGCAGTCGAGATACCGGAAGGATTTGAAGGGCGGATTGCGGAAGAAGAAGCGCATCGGGAATTAGAGCAGGCGATCGCCAAATATTGCGGCATAAGGGAAGAAGATTTTGAAAAGACGCGTTATTATTATAATTATGTTGACTTAAATGAAGATGGGCAAAATGAAATACTTGCTTTTGTGTTCGGGCAGGACGTCCCGCAGATACAGGGAAATGTTTTGTTATGGCTAAATGTGGAACGGGGAAGCCTATCAAAAGATTCTGTGCGCCAGTCGTTTGAACAGGTTGGAACTCCGGTGTATATCAGCAGCCAGAAGACAGAGGGCTACAGGAATTTAATTTTAACGGAAAATACGCAGACAGTGTCTGTATTAAAAGAACAGGGGACAGAGCCGGTTTCCATCGGACAGAGCTATCGGGAGCTTACTTATACCGGAGAGAAGTATCAGGAGTTGGAAGAAGGGGCCACATTAGACGATATCCGTGATAAAAAAGGGACGGCGATATTCACAAATCCTATAGAAAGCGGTTTGGCAAATGAAAATTGCCATATTTTGGGAGAAGCTATTCGAAAATAAGAAAAAAGGGGGACTTATTATGTTGAGACAGTATGAGACACGCAGGTATCAAATGCCGCAAGAGGAGATTAAGGCGTTAGTCAGGGAGAAACGGGCGGAGCTTGTCCGCCAGCAGCTTTTAATTAAAGAGCAGGCGCTTCCGGTTTTTGTGTTAGTGGAAGGCTGGGGAGCTTCCGGCAAAGGCACCTTAATTGGCAATTTAATCGAAGATTTAGATCCGAGGTTTTTCCATGTGAAAAAAATGAATGCGCCGACTGAGGAAGCGCAGCGCCGTCCGTTTTTATGGCGGTACATGGAAGTTATGCCGGCGGCAGGGCAGTTTCTGTTTCTAAATTCCGGCTGGTTAAGTGAGACGGCGGACGCAATGGCGGACAGCAAGATAGACGACGTTTCTTTAGAGCAGAGGTTAAGGCAAATCCGTATTTTTGAGCGTCAGTTAAAAGACAACGGTTATCTTGTTGTAAAATTGTTTTTACAGATTCCGCCGGAGGAACAAAAACAGCGGATAGAGAAATTGCTGGGGGATAAGGATACAAAATGGCGGGTGTCTGAAAAAGATCTTCTTCAAGTAAAGAAGCGGGAAAAGTACGAGAAGCTCTACGACAGGCTGTTAGAAGCGACGAATACCGGATATGCGCCGTGGAACATTGTCGATGCCACAGACAAAAAGCAGGCTCTGCTTCAGGCGCTTCATATTTTAACGATTCAAATTAATCAGGCGGAAGTAAACAGAAAGGCGCTTCCGGAAATCTTGTACAAAGACTATCCGCTGCTTAAAATGCCAAAGCTTTCCGAAGTTCCGTTGAACCAGAGTTTGTCGAGGGAAGAATATGAGGTCCAGTTAAAGGAACTGCAAAAGAAGCTGAAGAAGCTTCATAATAAGATTTACCGCAAAAAGATCCCTGTGATCATTGCTTACGAAGGCTGGGACGCCGCTGGAAAAGGCGGGAATATTAAGCGGCTGGCAAGCGCGCTCGACCCAAGGGGGTTTGAAGTTTATCCAATCGCATCTCCGGAACCGCATGAAAAATCACGTCACTACCTCTGGCGGTTTTACCACAGGCTCCCTAAAAGCGGGCATATTGCAATTTTTGACCGCACATGGTACGGCAGGGTGATGGTAGAGCGGATTGAAGGGTTTTGTTCGGAAAATGATTGGAAACGGGCGTATAATGAAATCAATGAATTTGAAAAAGAATTGACGGACTGGGGTGCGGCAGTCATTAAATTCTGGGTGCATATAGATAAAGAAACACAGCTTGCCCGTTTTACTGAACGGCAGAATACGCCGGAAAAGCAGTGGAAAATCACAGACGAGGACTGGCGGAACCGTGAGAAATGGGACGTATATGAAACAGCCATTGATGAAATGATTGAGAAAACTTCAACGGAAAATGCGCCATGGTTTATTATTCAGTCAAATAATAAATATTATGCAAGGCTTCAGGCAATTCAGATTGTAATTGATGAAATTGAGAAGCGGCTGGCTTTGCCGCCGCGTAAAAAATAACGGCAATTCAGAAAGAGTTAGAAAAGCCGCGGCGGGGATTCAAGCGGCGTAAGTAATGATAAGTTGAAAAAAAGGACGCATTGAGTATGATTGACTTGAAAGATAAGAACGCCTGTCCTGTTTTAGAGGAAATAGGGCAATATGTCAATAATCCTGTTTTTATGCAGTTTTGTTCAGAAATAAAAACTACATATAAATGTAAGGGTCTGATAGAATTTAGTTCCTGCAGTTGGGAAAAGGCTGGAATGTTAAGTTCAAGAAAGCGGGAGGATTTATGAACAAACCAAAGAGGGGAATGGGCAAAAGTGGCTGATGGCTGATTTAGAAGATAAAGAAAGTTTATATCAAGATATTCTTCGTTTAATCCAAATTCGGCGGAATAGCTGAACAGGGGGAGCCTGTTTTAAAGTTTAAAAAATGATTTTCAAAAAATTCTGGAAATTTGCTTCAAGTATAGTATAATAGGAGATGGTAAGGAGAAGAAAGCGAGGTACTAATATGAAGAAGAAAAACCAAATGGAACGCCAGAAACTTACAAAAAAGAAAAAACAGCAGTCTTCAGAAAAGACGACGATCCAAAGGGAAATCAAACTGCATATCGTCCGTCTGAGCGCCATATCACTGGCGGTTATGGGTTTGTTGTCCGGTATATTGAATTACATATCGACTATGAGTACCCTGCAGAAAACGTTAGTGGAAGAAGCGGAGACTTCAGCGGAAGTTGTGGAGCATACGCTCCGCGCTGAAATTAATCTTGTGGAAATTATTGGGACGATTGCCCGCCTGAGCAATGAAGAAATTCCGGCAGAACAGCGCCAGACGCTTTTAGAAGGCTACCGCAATCATTATAATTGGCAGTCGATTATGATTACAGATGAAAAAGGAGTTGACAGGTTAGGATCCGGAAAGGATATTTCGGGGGAGGCCTATTTTAAAGATGGAATGGAAGCGAAATCGGTAATCTCTGATCCGTTTTGTGATTCCGTTACAGGCCAAATGCTGTTAGCGGTTACAGTTCCCCTTTGGGAAAACGGTGTGCAAAACACAGCTACAGTCGGGGTGGTGACAGTTACATTTGATGCATCGAAGTTATCGGATATTGTGTCAGAGATTAACGTCAGCAAGAATGGAAACGCATTTGTCATTGATGCGCAAGGAAGGTTTATTGGGCATCCAGATCATACGTTGGTGACGTCGGAGACGAATTACATAAAAGACAGCAGCCATTCCGCAGGAAAAAGCCTTGCAAAAATAGAATCCAAGATGATTACGGGAGAAAAAGGATTTGGAAAGTATCGGGAAGGAATTGACACAAAAATTGTAGCGTATGCCCCGATTGAGTTAAATGGCTGGAGTTTAGCGGTTTATGCGCCTTTTATGGATTTTATGAGCTTATCCGTTTTAAGCGTGGCGCTTATTATAATTGTGCTTATTGTTTCCGTTTATGTGGGCGCGAGAATTGCGAAACGGGTTGGCTCGTCAATAGGCGAACCGATCAGCGAATGCGCGGAAAGGCTGAAGCTTTTGGCAGAGGGAGACTTGGACGCTCCGATTCCGGTCATACATACGGACGACGAAACATTAATTTTGGCGGATTCGACGCGGACGATTGTAGAAGGCTTGCGTGACATTATCGGAGATGCGGCGTACGTGTTAAGAGAAATGGCGCAGGGGAACTTTGACGTTAAAACTGTCATTGGCGATGAAGCGTATGTGGGGGCATTCCGCGAGCTGATTCTTTCTATGAGGACGTTAAACATAGATTTAAGCAATACGCTGAGAGAAATCAATGAAGCGTCATCTCAGGTTGACGCCGGAGCGTCCCAGATGGCGGACAGCGCGCAGAGCCTTGCAGTCGGGGCGACGGAGCAGGCAGGAGCGGCGGAAGAATTGCTAGCCACTGTAACTGACGTGACAAATCATGTAGAAGAAAATGCAAGGGCTACTGATGAAGCGCATGAACAGGCAAAGGCCATGGCGTTAGTGGCAAAAGCAAGTCAGGATAAGATGCAGGAACTGACGGGGGCGATGAGAAAAATTGAAGATACTTCCAAGCAGATCGGCAATATTATAGAAAATATTGAAGACATTGCCTCACAGACTAACCTGCTTTCCTTAAATGCCGCGATTGAAGCGGCAAGAGCCGGAGAAGCGGGAAAAGGATTTGCAGTTGTAGCGGATCAGATCCGTAAACTTGCGGAGCAGAGCGCAGAATCTGCAGTGGATACGAGAAAATTAATAGAAGCGTCGATTGCAGAAGTAGCGGTTGGCGGCAGGATAACAAAAGATACGGCAGATCATCTTGACAATGTGATGCAGGGATTAGATGAAATACTGCTTGTAATTAGCGACGTGCGGATGGCATCGGATAAACAGGCGGTCGCAATTAAAAACATTGAACAGGGAGTTGCTCAGATTACATCTGTCGTAGAGAACAATTCCGCGGCCGCAGAAGAATCTTCCGCAACCAGTGAAGAACTTTCGGCGCAGTCAGAAAGCTTAAATTCTCTGGTAAACCGTTTTCAATTAAGAAAGTAAGTTAGGCATTGCGTGACAAAAACGAAACAGTAGGCTGGTTTTTTCCGGTTTATGCTGGAAACCGCCCGTTATTGGCAGTAACGGGCGGTTTTATTTATGCGCTCTCTCTTTTACTCACACCGAATCCTCTCGACAAGCGATTCTTTTTTTACATTTTTGCTTAACGTGGAAGCTAAGATTCCTTGAAGCGCCAGAATGCCAACGGTCAAAAAGCCAAGTTCTGGAAGCGGCAGATGATATTCAAACAAGCCGATTACTCCGTTTTCCCTGCACAGCAAAAACGCGTAATATCCTAAAATATTGCCCAAAAGCATGGAAATAAACAAAGTTCCCACCGTAAAAACAAGCCCTTCTAACTGTAACATCTGGTTTAACTGTCTGTTGCTCATGCCAATCGCCTGCATAATGCCAAATTCACGCTTCCGCGTCAGAATATTCGTAATCATCGTATTCGCCATATTCATAAATCCAATTACGCCCAATATGATCAAAAACGTATAGCACCCGCTTTTCGTAAACGAAATCGCTAAATCCAGAAGTTTCGTCTTATTCTCCAACGTATTCAGAGAAATATGCTCCATGGTTCCGGTAATGTTTTCAAGCTCCTTTTTTACAGAAGCTTCGTCTTTTTCGTCACAGTCCACAAACAGAATGGAAGTCATATCTGTTTTGATCCCCAGTTTCCGGAAAGTGTCTTCCGTCATTGTAATCGTGGAATCATTCGAATGGCCGCAGCTTCCAAGAATCGGACCCGAAAAAGGAACCGTCTGATCACCGTCTGCAATCTCACATTCATAAGTGTCTCCAATCTGATATTCCTCATCTAAAAAGTGGTCATACATATAAATCACGCCATCTTTAGCGGCAGTGTTCCGATAATCCACTTCGCCCCGCTCGGCGTTTCGCGCAAGCCAGTCAAATTCTTCTTCCGTTACGACGGAAATTGCAGAATAAATGTTTACTCCTGTATTTTTATTTTTTTCATAGGCTTTTATCAGCTTTCTTGTCCGCACTTCCGTCACGCCCGGAATAGAACGCAGGCGGTTTAGAAAGGATTCGTCAAAAGGCGCTTGTTTTTGTATTTCATTTAAGTTATTTTCCGGATAATCTTTATCGTCTAATTTTGCATCCAGTTCTATCCGGAACCGGCCATATTCAATATCCTCCCGCGCCTGCCGCTCTGCGCTCATATTGCCTGCGACATTGGCAATGACGACAAACAGAATACAGGAAAGTCCCATGGTTAAAATCGTCGTAATCGTCTGTTTTTTATGCAGTGTGAGGCTTGACAGGGTCAGGCTTTTCACAGTCACATTGGTTTTTCCTTTGCGTAACGTTTCTTTTTTATCCGTTTCAAATCGGATCGCTTCCACCGGAGAAGTTTTCGCCGCCATGCGCATAGGCTTTCGCATAGATAAATAAACTGTGCAGACAGTCAGCAGAATCACCAGAGCAGTCAGTGGCAATGAAAAAACAGTGGTTTCTATTTTAAGGAAAGCGTTTAACCAAATTTTTAAAATAAGCAGTCCAAGTAAGATTCCCGCTGGCGCTGCGGCGGCGGATAGAATCAATCCTTCCGTCCGGATAATGCTTTTTAACTGTTTTTGGTTTGCGCCAAGCGCTTTTAACCGTCCATATTCCCTTATTTTTTGGATAATCGACACGTGGAAGATATTGTAGATGACAAGCGCTGACATAAACATAATAATCAAAAGAATACATACGCTTGGCAGAATCACTTCCGTGTTTGGCTCTAAAGACCAAAACAGATAATCTTCATTTACGCTTACCTGACTTTTCTCTATGCCGATGCCTTCTGCAAGCTTTTTTATTTTTTCAGCCATTTCTGACGAATTTAACCGTTCGCCGTTTAAAACCTTAAATCCCATAAAAGTAAGTCTGTCATCGGGATTCGGGATATAGCGGTCTAAAAAGGCTTTCGAAACATATGCGCTGTATTGTTTTGCGAGGTCATTTGAATCGGAAGAAGGAAGAAAACCGCTGATGGAAAATTCCTGTTCCAAAATCGTCCCTTCCCCATTTATGCGGATAGGAACCGTAATAGAGTCGCCTAGCTTTGGATTTTTTAAACCATGTACCATAAAAAACTCTTTTTGGGCAATCAGCTCATTCTCCGCCTTCGGGTATTCCCCCGAATCAAGTGTAAAATGCGATAATTTCCGCATACCGTCGTCCGTCCGGTAATAATTGATCCGATAGCCCTTGCAGACGCCCTCCGCCGCATATTGCTGGATGCCAGTATCATAAAACTGGGAATGAAGCATCACGGCGTCCGCCTGTTCCGGAGAAAGCTGGCTGAATATGCCAAAATGCTCTCCATATGTTTCCCCTGCGCTGTCGATTTGCTGTTGAATTAACGCTTTACAGCCAAAAGAAATCACAGTCAGAAGAGTAGTCGTCAAAAAGATAGCGATTCCGGTCAAAAGGCTTCTCGTTTTTCCTGATTTCATGCTGCTAAGGGCAAGTTTAGTCGTCGTCTTCATTTAAAACGCCTCCCTTTCATTTTCTGCCACAACGCCGTCTTCAATGATTAAAATCCGATCCGCCATCTGCGCCAGTTCTTCATCATGGGTAATCATAATTAAAGTCTGCCCATACTTTTTGACAGAAACTTTTAAAAGATTCATCACTTCCATGCTGGTTTTGCTGTCAAGATTTCCGGTCGGTTCATCTGCGAGGATAATGTCCGGCTTTGCGGCAAGCGCGCGCGCAATCGCCACACGTTGCTGCTGGCCTCCGGAAAGGGTGTTCGGCATACTGTTGCGTTTTTCCGTTAAGCCCAGCGCGCATATAATATCCTCAATAAAAGCAACGTCCGCCTTTTTATGATCCAGCCCAATCGGCAAGACAATATTTTCCCAGACATTAATCGAAGTCACAAGGTTAAACGATTGGAATACAAATCCAATTTTGCGTCTGCGGAATGCAGAAAGTTCATTTTCCTTCATAGAAAAAATAGACTGCGTCCCGATGATGACTTCCCCGCAGGTTGGATAATCCAGCCCGCCCAAAAGATGGAGCAGCGTAGACTTCCCAGAACCGGATTTCCCAACGATTGCGGCAAACTCACCTTTTTCAACCGAAATATTCGTGTGGTTGACAGCTTTTACCTCATTATCGCCTTTGCCATAGTATTTGCATAAGTCTTTCGTCTGTAAAATTGTATTCATAAAAAACCTCCTGTGTTTTGCTTGATGGAATTAGTATAACGCCGTTTTCTTTCCGTTCGCTTACAAAAAAGAAAAAAAGTCTTACAGATTTGTAAGAAAAGAAAAAAGTTTTCTTCTCCTTGATTTTTCTATCCAAACAAGACATAATAAAAACAGCCCCAAACGAAAAAAACAGAAAACATGGAGGAAAACAATGACATTTATCGAATATGCAAAATGCAGCACATGTAAAAAAGCAAAAAACTGGCTGGACGAAAACGGGATTTCATATGAAACGCGTCCAATCAGAGAAGAAAACCCAACTGCGGAAGAATTAAAAGAATGGCAGAAAAAAAGCAAGCTTCCACTCAAGCGTTTTTTCAATACAAGCGGAAACCTCTATAAAGAACTGAAATTAAAAGACAAACTAAAAGAAATGAGCGAGGAGGAGCAGTTTGAGCTTTTAGCGACAGACGGAATGCTAGTCAAACGCCCGCTCCTCATTTCCGAGACGTCAGTTCTCGTCGGATTTAAAGAAACCGAATGGGAGGAGCTACTTCGGTAACTGTATCGAAAAAATACAGCCCCGTTTCCCGCTAGGCTTCGACCGGACAAAAACAGCGCCGCTTTGCCTTTCCATAATTTCTCTGGCAAGATAAAGCCCGATGCCGGACCCTTCCACCATAGAAACCGCTTTCCCGCGGTAAAACCGTTTAAAAATTTTATGATACTCCGATTTTGGAATCCCGATTCCTTCGTCCTCAACGTCGATCCGGACAAAATTCGTCAGGCATTCCACATGAATGCAGATCTTCGTGTCTGCGCCGCTATATTTAATCGCATTGTCAATAAGATTAACAAGCGTTTCCGTCGTCCACTTCCTATCCTGTCTTACAATAACAGGATATTTCGGCGAATCCTCAGACATTTCAATCAAAATGCCCTTTGCCGCCGCCTTCCCGTACAGCCTGTTGACGGCGTCCAAAATAGTTTCATTCAGATCACAAGGCTCCATATGAAGCTCGATCATGCCTTTTTCCATACGGGAAACATTAACAAGCGCCTTCGTCAGATTTTCAAGCCCATTCAGTTGATATAGGCAGTTTTCATAAAATTCGTCCTCCTCCTCTTGCGTAAGATCTTCTGATGCAAGCAATTCCATACTAGTTTTCAAAGCGGCGACAGGCGTTTTCAACTGATGGGAAATATCCGTCACAAGCGCCTTCGTTGTCTCCTTCTCCCGGATCAAACATTCCCGATCCGTCTGAATCTGTTCCCATAAAGAAAGAATGCGATCCTTCAAAACCTCGTCAAAATGCGTAAACTCAAACTCCGGCCGGAGAGAATCCGTCGTTTGAAGCTTTCGGAACACAGATTCCAACTCCATAAAAATAACCGCATTCCCCTTTTCCCTCCGACGCCAAATAGCGGCAAAAGCCGCAAACAGCGCCAAATCCAAACAAACAGACACAATCAGTACGCCACGCCTAGCCTCCGAAAACTTCCTATCCCAAACAGTGTCCGTTTCCAAATCATACCCATAAAAACCCATCAGACGTTCTCCCGACAAAAGCCAATCCGCATCCGGCGCCTCCTTCTGCCAGCGTAAAAGCCCGCTACCCGCTTCATTGCTACCCGCAATGCCCATAATCACCAGTTCCGTTTCCTGATAACTGCGTTTCAGCTCCCTCAAAACCCAAAAATCCAAAAACGCCGTAAACAAAACAAGCATAATGCCAAACAAAAACACAAAACTCACATTTTTTGCATGACTTCGCAATCCCATACATACCCCATTCCCCGGACATTCCGAATCATCCGGTTATCATCACTATCCAAAATTTTCGCTCTCAGCCGCCGGATATTCACCGCAACTGTATTATCATCAACAAAATGCCCATCTGCATCAAAAATCTGTTCAAGAATCTGCGTTTTCGACAAAATCTGCCTAGGATAATTCAAAAACAACTGTAACAGCCGATACTCATTTTTCGTCAGCGTCACAGGCGCATGATCCACCAAAAGCCGCATTTCATTTGGATAATAAGTCAGCTTCCCAGAAACAAAAACAGTCTGCCCGTTCCCCGCTCCAGAATCCGAATGCATATTCAAACGTTTAAACACCGAATGCACCTTCGACATCAACACAGCAAGGCTAAACGGTTTCGTCACATAATCATCTGCGCCCGTATCATAACCCATCACAATATCAACTTCCGAATCCATCGCAGTCAAAAAAATAAACCGCACATCATCATGCAAATCCTCACGTAAATACCTGCAAAACGAAATCCCGCTTCCGTCCGTTAAAGTAATATCACATAACACAAGCCCAATTTCATGCGAACGAAACAACCGCTTACCCTCCGCCACCGAGCCACAAGAAAACACCCGATACCCTTCCTTTTCCAATTTAAAACAGATCCCCCTCCGCAAACTCTCCTCATCTTCCAACAACAAAATAGTATCCATCAAAACCTCCTTTCAAAAGAATCCCATCATAAAAAAGCATTTACAAACAGAAACAAAATAACCCGCCAAAAAAGAAACACATACTTACAGAATGCGCAAACCTCCCAAAACATATCAATTCCAGCCCAAATTCCAGCTTTAAAAACAGCAAAAGCGAAACAAACCAATCAATGAAACCAACAAAAGCGAAACAAGGTAACAAAACAGCAAAAGTAAAACAAGTCAATATAGAACCCACAACACACACATAGTTATAACATAAAAAAACAAAGTACATTTTAGCCTGCGAATTAGCAGATAACATTCACAGCCAACCGTATAGCCATACACCCTTAAGCGCCACCGATATAATATAAAAAAGTAAATTCAGCCAAAGCGCCGCAAAAAAGCCGTCTATGCTAGCGGGGCATTGTGATGGGATTTAGGGATTCTTATGTGTTCCTGCAACATACAGCAATGCCCTGCCATGGACGGCAGGGCAAACTGCAGCCACGCCATGGAAGGCGTGTCTGCAGTGGTTGCGTCCGAAACCAAAAAGCAGAAGGAACACATTAGAACCCCTTAATCCCAGAACACAGCCCCGCTAGCATAGACGGCTCTTTTTTGCGTATTTTGCCACCCCAAAATCCTACCACATTTTTTATATTAATTCAAATTAGCAGTTGACATTTATTTCCTACTGTATTATACTTTGCCTGTCAAATAATTTGACAATCAAAACATTTGAACTTCAAATCAAAAATGTCTTAAAAAGGAGAATCAGTTATGTTAGAGAAATTAAAAACAATCATTGCGGAGCAGTTAAGCATCAATGAGGAAGAAATCAGCGCAGAAAGTAATTTCAAAGATGATTTAGGAGCAGATTCCTTAGATTTATTTGAATTAGTCATGAGTTTAGAAGAAGAATATGGCGTTGAGATCCCGTCAGAAGATTTAGAAAAAATCGCTACAGTAAATGATGTTATGGAATATATGAAAGCTAAAGGCGTGGAAGATTAATATGGGATTGAAAACTAAGATAACAGAATTGCTTGGAATAGAATATCCAATTATACAAGGCGGCATGGCGTGGGTAGCTGAGTATCATCTGGCTTCGGCTGTTTCAGAAGCCGGAGGGCTTGGGATCATCGGGGCGGCCAGCGCGCCCGCGGAAGTTGTCAGGGAACAGATCCGCAAGGTAAGGGAGCGGACAGACCGGCCGTTTGGCGTAAATGTCATGCTGATGAACCCGAATGCCCCAGAGGTGGCTTCGGTTGTCGCAGAGGAAGGCGTAAAAGTTGTTACGACGGGAGCGGGGAATCCGGCTAAATTTATGGAATTATGGAAAAACGCTGGGATAACAGTAATGCCTGTTGTAGCAAGCGTAGCGATGGCGCGTATGATGGAAAAAGCAGGCGCAGATGCGGTTGTGGCGGAAGGAACAGAGTCCGGCGGGCATATTGGATCTGCGACGACAATGACATTAGTTCCCCAGATAGTGGATGCAGTAAATATTCCGGTTGTGGCAGCCGGAGGGATTGGAGACGGGAGAGGCGTTGCGGCTGCATTTATGTTAGGTGCCGAGGCGGCGCAGATGGGCACGCGTTTTATCGTCGCAAAAGAATCTATTGTGCATGAAAATTATAAAGAAAAAGTAATTAAGGCAAAAGACATTGATTCAGAAGTGACCGGAAGAAGCACGGGACATCCGATTCGCGTTCTTAGGAATAAGATGACGCGGGAATACCTGAAAATGGAAGCGGACGGCGTGGGGCTTGATGAGTTGGAGCAGTTGACGTTAGGCTCTTTGCGGAAAGCCGTAATGGACGGCGATGTGGTCAATGGAAGCCTGATGGCAGGCCAGATTGCAGGTTTGGTAGGAAAAGAGCAGACTTGCCGCGAAATGATAGAAGAAATTATAAAACAAGCAAAAGAGCTGCTTGGCAGATAGTGGGAGAGAGGAAAAGAAATGGGTAAGCTGGTATTTATGTTCCCCGGTCAGGGTTCCCAGTATGTGGGAATGGGGAAAGAATTTTATGATTCGTTTCCGGTGTGCAGGGAAGTGTATGAGTTGGCAAGTAAAGCTTCCGGTCTTGACGTTGCAAAACTTTGTTTTGAGGAAAATGAAAAAATCCATATCACAGAGTTCACGCAGATTGCCATGCTGGCAACGGAAGCGGCTTTGTTTGCCGCTTTAAAAGAAAAGGGAATTGCGCCAGACGTTACGGCGGGGCTTAGTCTGGGAGAGTATGGGGCATTGATAGCTTCCGGCGTAATGGAAATGGAAGATGCATTTTCGATTATTCGAAAAAGAGGAATTTTTATGCAAAACGCAGTTCCTTCCGGCGGGGCGATGAGCGCTGTGATGGGATTAGAAGCCGCTCCGATTGAAGAAATCTGCCAAAAGACGGAAGGCATAGTGTCGATTGCAAATTATAACTGCCCGGGGCAAATTGTAATTACCGGAGAGCAGGCGGCTGTCGATGCGGCGGGCATGGCTTTAAAGGAAGCGGGCGCGAGAAGGATTGCGCCTTTAAAAGTAAGCGGGCCGTTCCATTCCCAGATGCTTTCCGGCGCTGGAGAGCAGCTTGCGCAGGCGCTTGAGGAAGTGCAAATTGCGGATACATTTCTTCCATATGTAGCAAATGTCACAGCGGATTATGTGACGGAAGCGTCCGAGGTAAAACCGCTTTTGGCGAAACAAGTGGCGTCCAGCGTCCGCTGGCAGCAGACAATAGAGCGTTTAATTGCGGACGGGGCGGACACGTTTGTGGAAATTGGGCCGGGTAAGACGCTTTCCGGCTTTATGCGGAAAATAAATCGGGAAATGACGGTTTACAATATTGATAAGCTGGAGGATTTTATTAAGTATGTTGACAGGTAAAATCGCGTTAGTGACAGGGGCAAGCCGCGGAATCGGCGCGCAGATTGCAAAATCCCTTGCGGAATGCGGCGCGGCGGTAATTATAAATTATAATGGTTCGGCGGATAAGGCGCAGGCGGTTGCAGATGAGATTTATTCGGCAGGCGGCAAGGCGGAGATTTATCCATGCAATGTGGCGGATTTTGCGGCGTGTGGCGAAATGATTCAGGCAATCGTCAAAAAGCATGGGCGTTTAGATATTCTGGTGAATAATGCTGGGATTACAAAAGACGGTCTTTTGATGAAAATGTCGGAAGAAGAATTTGATCAGGTAATTTCGGTGAATTTAAAAGGCGCATTTCAGACGATACGCCATGCATCCCGTTATTTTTTAAAACAGAGAAGTGGGAAAATTATCAATATTTCTTCCGTTTCCGGCATTTTGGGAAATGCGGGGCAGGCAAATTATGCATCGAGCAAAGCTGGCATGATAGGTCTGACAAAAAGCGTGGCGAGAGAGCTTGCGTCACGGGGAATTACGGTCAATGCCATTGCGCCCGGCATGATTGCAACGGACATGACAGACGCTATGACGCAGGAAGCTAGGGAAAAAATGACGGAAGCAATCCCGCTTGGACGAATGGGGACGCCGGAAGACGTCGCAAACATGGCGGTATTTCTAGCTTCTCCGAAATCGGATTATATTACGGGGCAGGTGTTTGCAGTGGACGGCGGCATGGCGATATAAGGAGGAAATCATGGGCAGAAGAGTTGTGGTAACAGGCATGGGGGCGATTACCCCGATTGGGCTAAACATAGAGGAATTTTGGCAGTCAGTTCAGGCTGGGGAAATTGGCTTTGCGCCAATTACAAAATTCGATGCGTCGGAATATAAGTGCCGCATAGCGGCGGAAGTAAAAGGTTTTGAAGGCAAAAACTTTATGGATGCAAAAGCGGCAAAACGCATGGAATTATTTTCGCAGTACGCAGTTGCGGCGGCAAAAGAAGCGCTTTGTGATTCTGGGATTGAGATGGAAAAGGAAGACCCCTATCGGGTAGGGACTGCGATTGGTTCCGGCATAGGAAGCCTGCAGGCAATCGAGCGGGAGCATAAAAAATTGATGGAAAAAGGGCCAAACCGGGTGAATCCGCTGTTTGTGCCGATGATGATAGGAAATATGGCGGCAGGAAACGTTTCCATTCAGTTTGGCTTAAAAGGAAAGAGCATTAACTCCGTAACGGCATGCGCCACGGGGACGAATACGATTGGGGAAGCGTTCCGCGCAGTTGCGTATGGCGAAGCAGATGTGATGGCGGCAGGCGGGACGGAAAGCTGTATTACGCCGATAGGAATTGCGGGATTTACGGCATTGACGGCGTTATCTGCCGTGGACGATCCGAAAAAATGTTCTCTGCCGTTTGATAAGGACAGAAGCGGCTTTGTGATGGGAGAGGGCGCGGCAGTTGTGATTTTGGAAGAATTGGAACATGCAAAGGCGAGAGGAGCCAAAATTTATGCGGAAGTCGTTGGCTATGGCTGTTCGTCTGATGCATATCATATTACTTCTCCGGAAGAAAGCGGGGCAGGGGCGGCAAGGGCGATGACGAATGCGATTGCCGACGCCGGGTTAAAGCCGGAAGATATTCCTTATATTAATGCGCATGGGACGGGAACGCATCACAATGACTTGTTTGAAACAAGGGCGATAAAGCTTGCGTTTGGGGAACATGCAAAAAAATTAAGAATCAATTCCACGAAGTCGATGGTGGGCCATCTGTTAGGGGCGGCAGGGGCGATTGAATTTGTCACTTGTGTGAAAGAGTTAGAAGAAGGGTATCTGCATCGCACGGTTGGTTATTCCAAGCCAGATGAAGAAATGGATTTGGATTACTGTAAGGAAGCGGCAACGGGCGATTATTCGTATGCGCTCAGTAATTCCCTTGGGTTTGGCGGCCACAATGCAAGCATTCTTCTGGCAAAGTATAAGGAGTAAAAATGGCATTATTAAACACGAAACAGATTATGGAAATTATCCCGCACAGGCAGCCGTTTCTTTTGATAGACACGATAGAGGAGCTAGAAGCGGGCAAACGGGCGGTTGGGAAAAAATGCGTTAGTTTTAACGAGCCGTATTTTGCAGGGCATTTTCCAAACGAACCTGTTATGCCGGGGGTTTTAATTATAGAAGCAATGGCGCAGGCGGGCGCCGTCGCGATTTTAAGTAAGCCGGGGCAAGAAGGAAAAACGGCGTATTTTGCAGGCATACAGAACGCAAAATTTAAAAAGAAAGTAAAACCGGGCGACGTTTTAACGCTTGAACTTGAAATTATAAAGGAAAAAGGGCCGATAGGAGTAGGAAAAGGAACGGCAAAAGTGGACGGCGCCCTTGTGGCGTCTGCGGAATTGACATTTGCAATCGGAAATGGGGAATAAATATGGCATCAATTTTTAAGAAAAGAAAGAACGCTCCGGTAAAAGAGAAAGAGACGGAAAATCCAAATCTTATTGTCTGTCCGTCCTGTAAAAATGATCTGGACAAATCCAAAGTGGTAGAGAATAAATATGTCTGCTATGAATGCGGCGCTTATTTCAGGGTGCGCACCTCAAACCGGATCAAAATGGTAGCGGACGCTAAAAGCTTTACGCCATGGTTTGACGAAATGGAATCAAAAAACCCGCTGGATTTTCCGGATTACCATGAAAAAATCGAAGCGGCTCAGGAAAAAACGGGACTTCGTGAAGGAGTGACGGTTGGCGAGGCGAAAATTTATGGAGAGCCGGTTGCGCTTGGCATTTGCGATGCAAGGTTTTTAATGGGCAGCATGGGGCATGTGGTAGGCGAAAAAATTGCGTCAGCCGTGGAAAAAGCGACTGCGCTCAGGCTTCCCGTGGTTTTATTCTGCTGTTCGGGCGGAGCTAGGATGCAAGAGGGGATTATTTCCCTGATGCAGATGGCGAAAACATCAGCGGCGCTGAAGAAACATTCGGACGCAGGGCTTTTGTATATTCCGGTGCTGACGGACCCGACGACTGGAGGCGTAACGGCAAGTTTTGCTATGTTAGGCGATATTATTCTGGCGGAACCGGGGGCGCTGATTGGGTTTGCCGGACCGCGCGTCATAGAGCAGACCATTGGGCAGAAGCTCCCAGAAGGGTTCCAGAGGGCGGAATTTCAGTTGGAACATGGTTTTGCGGATGCGATTGTAGAGAGAAAAGATTTAAAGAAAACGCTGTATAAGCTTCTGAAAATGCACACGGTAAAAGAAGGCTATGCGAACTTTATGCCGGCGACGGATTTTAAGTTTGAGCCAAGTGAACTGATGAAGGAACGCAGCGCAAAGAGTAAGAGTTTTAGCGCATGGGAGAAAGTAAAAGCGGCAAGGAATACAAGCCGTCTGGCTTCCGTGGATTATATAGAAGAAATATTTGACGGGTTTATAGAGCTGCATGGAGACCGCTGTTACAGAGATGATCCGGCGGTGGTAGGCGGCATTGCAAATCTTGACGGGCAGCCGGTAACAGTAATTGGCGTACATAAAGGCAGGGATTTAAAAGACTGCGTAAACCGCAACTATGGGATGCCTTCTCCGGAGGGGTACCGCAAAGCGCTCAGGCTGATGAAACAGGCGGAGAAATTCCACCGTCCGGTGATTACATTTGTCAATACGTCCGGCGCATTCTGCGGCATGGAAGCGGAAGAATGCGGGCAGGGAGAAGCGATTGCAAGGAACCTGTATGAAATGTCTGATTTAAAAGTTCCGGTTTTATGTCTGATGATTGGAGAAGGCGGCAGCGGCGGCGCGCTTGCGCTGGCAGTCGGCAATGAAGTCTGGATGATGGAAAATGCAACCTATTCCATTTTGTCGCCAGAAGGGTTTGCATCGATTCTTTGGAAAGACGGAAAACGCGCAAAGGAAGCGGCGGAAGTTATGAAGATTACGGCTCAGGATTTGTACCGCTTGAAAGTCATTGAGAAAATTATTCCGGAATTTGGAAAAGCGGATCAGGATTCACTGCATGATATTTCAATGTTTATCAAATATCATATCAGGGAATTTTTAGAACAGAGCGGCAAAATGAGCGGAACAGAGCTGGCAGAAGCCCGTTATCAGCGTTTCCGCGCGTTTTAACCAATAGAAAAAACGAAAAACGGCAGGTTAGAGGGAAAGCAGATGAGAAGCAGAATATGTGGAACAGGAAGTGCGCTTCCAAAGCGGGAAGTGACCAATGATGATTTAAGCAAAATCATGGATACTTCAGATGAATGGATTAAGAGCCGGACAGGAATCGGCGCAAGGCATCTTGCAGTAGAGGAAACCCTTACGCAGTTAGCGGCGCAGGCGGCAAGTCAGGCATTACAGGAAGCCGGAGTCCAATCAGAAGAATTGGATATGATAATAGCGGCGACGCTTTCAGCGGATAATATTTTGCCGTCACTCTCCTGCGAACTCCAGCGGGAACTTGGCGCGAAAAATGCAGTCGCTTTTGACATTAACGCGGCGTGTTCCGGTTTTCTATTTGCGTTACAGACGGCGGATGCGTATATCCGCTGTGGGCAATGCCAAAAGATCCTTATCGTAGGCGGTGAAATTTTATCTAAAATGGTGGACTGGAATGACCGATCCACTTGTGTCTTGTTTGGGGACGGCGCGGGCGCGGCAGTGATTCAGGGCTCAGAGACGCCGGGAATCCTTAGCAGCGTCTCTGGTTCTGACGGGGCAAAAGGAGAGGCGCTTTTCTGCAAAAACAGAGAAAACCATAACCCATATGTAAAAGGCGCCACAGAAGTTTCTTATGTATCCATGAATGGGCAGGAAGTATATAAATTTGCAGTCCGTACAGTGCCGAAAGCGATTTTAGAGGCAGTGAACAAGGCAGGTCTTTTGATAGAAGACATTGACTTGTTTGTACTGCATCAGGCAAATATGCGGATTATAGAGTCCGTTTCAAAGCGTCTGAAAGTTCCGATAGAGAAATTTCCGGTTAATCTGGAAACTTGCGGAAACATTTCGGCAGGCAGTGTTCCAGTTCTTTTAGATGCGGTAAATCAGAAAGGGATGCTGAAAAAAGGAGATAAAATTGTTCTTGCAGGGTTTGGCGCGGGCCTGTCGTGGGGAGCGTGCGTATTGGTTTGGTGACGGACATGGAGGAAGAAATGAGGACAGACTGCAGACGGGATACAGATGGGGTTTTAAATGAATTGCTGGTAAAATTATTTAAAAATATTGTAGAAATAGAAGAAAAATTTTTGATTACGCCAGAATTTAAAGATATAAGCGTGAATGATATGCACGTCATAGAAGCAGTCGGGATCACTGAGCCAAAGAGTATGTCCATGATTGCGAAATTAATGTCTGTCACGACAGGTACGCTAACGAAATCTATGGACGGGCTTTCTGAAAAAGGATATGTATTCCGAAACCGTGGGACGAAGGATAAGCGGGTGATGTTTGTGTCCCTGACTGAAAAAGGCAGAAACGCTTTTTTTCACCATGAAAGGTTTCATAGGAATATGATTTCCAAAATAAAAGACGGAATCAGCGAGCATGAAACGACAGTGCTTATATATGCGCTGGCAAAATTAAATGATTATTTTCATCAAATTTATAAACGGTAATTGTCTGAAAAGAATGGATTGGGCGTAAGGTTCAATCCATTCTTTTCTAATCTGCGGCGGCAATTTTCTGACTGGGGACAGAGAAACGGGAGGAAAGCAAATATATGCCTGTCGGGAGAAACGGAATCCAAAGAAATACGGGATTAAGGAAATCTTAAGATTCCCTTTCTTGCGTGTGATATAGGGCTATGGTATAATTGATAAGATTTAAGGAGGAAAAAGAATGGAACCATTATTGAACGCCCCGGCGGCAGTGCAGCAGGCGAAGGCCTCGCAGAAGGGGCTGCATTGGGCGTTGGAAATTGTCATTTTTATTGCGGTGTTTTTTGTCTGTATGATTGGAGAAATGCTGCTTATGCTCCCGATTCAGGCAATGCTTTTGATGAGGGACAAAACTTATTTGTCGGCTTTAAAATCCGGCAATCCGGATTTTATTATAGAAGCTTCCGAAAATGCAATCAGTGGAGACGTAAGTCTTATCCTCTCCTTGTTTGTAACGGCTGTTATGACGGCCATTGTTTTTCTGTTCTGTAAGTTTATCCAAAAAAGGAGGCTTTCATCTTTAGGCTTTGTCAAAAAGGGCTTTGCATCTGCATATCTGAAAGGTCTTTTGCTTGGCTTTCTTATGTTTTCCGCAGCAGTGTTAATTTGCGTTTTAACGGGTTCATTAAAACTTACATATTCGCCCGAACGGTTTGCGTTTCCGGCATTCCTGTTCATAGCGGCCGGCTATATGGTTCAGGGAATGGCTGAGGAAGTTTTATGCCGCGGGTATTTTATGGTGTCTTTGGGGCGGCGCTATCCTATGGCGGCCGCGGCTGTCATTAATGCCACAGCATTTGCGGCCATGCATCTGTTTAATCCCGGAATTTCGCCATTGGCGGTTATAAATTTAATATTGTTTGGCATTTTTGCATCCGTTTGTTTTATCCAGACAAATAATATCTGGCTGATTGGCGCCCTGCATTCCGTTTGGAATCTGACGCAGGGAAATGTGTATGGAATTAAAGTCAGCGGCATGGATTCAAGATGCAGTGTTTTTTCGGCTTCAACGCCGGAAGGCATGGAGATATTTCATGGCGGGGCGTTTGGGCTGGAGGGCGGCCTTGCAGTGACGATTGTGCTAATGGCAGGAATAGCAGCCATGCTGTTTCTGTTAAAAAATAATAAAAAAGAGATGGCGGTGGAAAAACTATGAAACTGGAATTAAAAGACATTCAGAAAAGTTTTGGGGAAAAAGAAGTGCTCAAAGGCATTTCGTTTTCCGCGGTCAGCGGCAAGGCATTTGGTCTGCTGGGAAGGAACGGGGCGGGAAAAACGACGACAATCCGTATTTTAATGGATGTGTTTTCCGCAGATGGCGGGAAAGTGACGATTGATGGCGCGCCGGTAAATTATCAAGCAATTAAAATTGGTTATCTGCCGGAAGAACGCGGGCTGTACCCGAAGAAAAAAATCATCGACCAGTTGCGCTATTTTGCCGAACTGCATGGAATGAAAAGCAGTGAAGCGGTGAAAGCGATCGATTATTGGCTTGACCGGCTTGATATGATGGAACACCGGGACAAACGCCTTGATACGCTTTCAAAAGGAAACCAGCAGAAAATACAGCTTATTACGGCGCTTGCCCATAATCCAGACATTGTAATTTTAGATGAACCGTTTTCCGGATTAGATCCGGTCAATGCCATGCTGTTAAAAGATGTGGTGAAAGAAGAAATTGCAAATGGAAAAATTGTGCTTTTTTCAAGTCATCAAATGAACTATATTGAGGAATTTTGTGACAGAATTGCGATCTTAAACAATGGAAGCGTAGCAATACAAGGAGACATTAATGAAATAAAGCGGAATTATGTGCGTGATAAGCTGGTGGCGCGTTCCGATCAGGCAGGTGAGATTCTTACAGAGTTAGGGGCTTGCTGTACGAAAAAAGAAGATGGAAGCCTGCTCATTCAGTTGAAGTCGGAAGGGCAGAAACAGGAAATGATGAAGCGTCTGACGGAAGCGTATGATATTGATGAAATCAAAGTGTTTGAGCCGTCGCTGAATGACATTTTTGTCGAGCATGCCGGAGATCATGTCTAATGGCATATTATTTATGGAAGGAGAAAAACGATGAAGCAGTTTGGGACGATTTTGAAATTCGAATTAAACAGCTATTTTAAAAATAAAGTATTTGTAGGGATTACGTTATTTCTGGCGGCGGCGATTGCGGCCGTGATGTTTTTCCCAAGGATAAAGGAAAGCATAGAAGGGAAAGAGACGCAGACGGAAACGGCGGAAACAGGAAGCTCGATTGAAGGAATGATATTATTTTCCACGGGCGGCGCGGGAACGGAAAATGCTGAGGCAATCCGTCAGGCGCTGGATCAGGCGTTTACGGATTATGCGGTTTGCTTAACGGAAGACGGCATAGAGCAGATAAAGGAAAAAGTGGTTTCGGGGGAAGCGGAGTGCGCATTTGTGATGAATGGGACGTTGTCATATACTTATTACGTCAATAACCTTTCTTTATATGACAGGAATACAGAGATTGCCGATGAAATCTTTTCCACTGTCCATGGCATAGAAACGCTGACAGCGTCCGGCATGACATATGAAGAAGCGGGCGCAGCCCTTACGGCGCCGGTTACGCATGAAACGGAGAGCCTTGGCAAGGATCAGATGAAAAATTTCTTCTATACTTATATTATGATTTTTGCGTTGTATATGGTAATCCTTCTCTATGGGCAGATGGTGGCGACAAATGTTGCGACGGAAAAAAGCTCAAGGGCGATGGAGCTTTTGATTACAAGCGCAAAGCCGGTAAACATGATGTTCGGGAAAGTCATAGCGTCCTGTCTGGCTGGATTTATCCAGCTTTTGGCCGTGTTTGGCTCGGCAATTATATTCTATAGCATGAACAAATCGTATTGGGGTGACAGTATGATCATTGAGTCGGTGTTTGGAATGCCGGCTGATTTGCTTATTTATATGCTGATTTTCTTTGTGCTGGGATTCTTTATTTACGCATTCTTATTTGGCGCGATTGGGTCGACGGCTTCAAAGGTGGAAGACATTAACACTTCAGTTATGCCGCTGACGCTCCTCTTTGTTGCAGGATTTTTAGTTGTTATGTTTTCCATGCAGGGAGGCAGCGTAGACAGCCTTTTGATGCGGATTTGCTCTTATGTGCCGTTTACGTCGCCAATGGCGATGTTTACGCGGATTGCGATGAGTACCGTTCCGTTTTATGAGATTGCGCTTTCGATTGCCGTTTTAATCATAAGCGTAATCGGCGTTGGCGTGGTTTCTGCAAAAATTTACCGTGTCGGCGTGTTGCTGTACGGGACGAAACCGAAAATTAGCGCAATTATCAAAGCAATTAGAAAAGCATAGGTATAAATCTCCTTCTTTTGGGAAAAATGTAAGAAACAAGCAAAAAGGAGGAACGCTTATGCATGCAGTTGTAGACAAAAACACTTGCATTGGATGCGGGTTATGCGCTTCTACGGAGCCAGACGTTTTCAAAATAGATGATGACGGTAAGGCTGTCAGTTTTGCGGAGACGACGGAAGAAAACAAAGATTCCGTTGAAACCTGTATAGAAGGCTGTCCGGTGAATGCAATCCATTCGGAGGATTAAACAAAAAACATTCTGCGTATTTTCTCGCAGAATGTTTTTTTATGTCCTGCTTTACATTTTCGTTTAGAACGATTATTATAGACATGAAGTTACCTGAATATCGAGTGAAAGAAAGAAATGAGGCAGATTATGGGAGGATTTTTTGGAGCAGCATCCACGCAGGATTGTGTATTTGATTTATTTTTCGGAATTGATTACCATTCGCATTTGGGAACGAAACGCGGCGGCATGGTGGTTTATGGGGAGAACGGCTTTGATCGGGCGATCCATAATATTGAAAATGCGCCGTTCCGCACGAAGTTTGATAAAGACGTTCAGAAAATGTCAGGCAGAATGGGAATTGGCTGTATTTCGGATTATGAGCCACAGCCGCTATTGGTCCGCTCCCACCATGGCACATATGCGATTACCACGGTGAGTAAAATTAATAACATGAAAGAGCTTACGAAGATGTTGTTTGAACAGGGACATTCACATTTTCTGGAAATGAGCGGCGGGGACATCAATGCGACGGAGATGATCGCATCGCTGATTAACCAGAAGGAAAACCTGATTGAAGGAATCCAGTATGCGTTAGAATCTGTAGACGGTTCTGTATCAATTTTATTGATGAACGAAAAAGGGATTTATGCGGCGCGGGATAAATATGGCCGCACCCCTGTTGTAATCGGAAAAAAAGAGGATGCGTTCTGCATTTCTTTTGAAAATTTTGCGTACCGGAATCTTGGATATAAAGATTACAAAGAGCTTGGCGCGGGTGAGGTTGCAGTGATTACGGATAAAAGCTGCAAGACCTTGTTAAAAGCCGGAGAAGAAATGAAAGTCTGCGCCTTTTTATGGGTTTATTATGGGTATTCCGCAAGCTCCTATGAAGGGACAAGCGTAGAGCAGATGCGGTATGCGTGTGGAAGCAAGATGGCGAAACGGGACAGCGTAAAGCCGGATATTGTCGCAGGCGTTCCAGATTCAGGGACAGCCCATGCGATTGGCTATGCGAATGAATCTGGAATACCGTTTTCCCGCCCGTTTATCAAGTACACTCCGACGTGGCCGCGGTCTTTTATGCCGACGATACAAAGCCAGCGTGATTTGATTGCCAGAATGAAACTTTTGGCGGTGGAGGAGCTGATTCGGGATAAAAGCCTGCTTTTGATTGACGATTCCATTGTCAGGGGGACGCAGTTAAGGGAAACGACAGAATTTTTGTATGAAAGCGGAGCGAAAGAAGTGCATATCCGCCCTGCCTGCCCTCCTCTTTTATATAGCTGTAAATATTTGAATTTTTCTCGCTCAACTTCGGAAATGGATTTAATTACCAGAAGAATGATTGCCCGTTTAGAAGGCAAAACCGTTACGGAGGAGGTTCTTCAGGAATATGCAGATCCAGAATCAGAGAAGTATGAACAAATGGTGGAGGAAATCCGCAAAGAACTGAATTTTACTTCGCTTCGGTTTAACCGCCTTGACGATATGCTGGATGCGGTTGGCATTGATAAGTGTAAGCTATGCACTTATTGCTGGAATGGAAAAGAATAAAATAGAATGAATTTAAAATTGCCTCATAGAATAGTACAAAAGAAATTTTGTCAGGGTGTATATGAAATACAAGAAAACATTGTTACTTGTCGTACTTTTTCTCTTTATGTATGGGGCAGGCGCAGGGGCTGCTAAAATCGTAGATGTTTTTAGCGGCTCTCCGTTTATACGGGGAGAGACAGAAAACTGGGGGCTGGGATTTGGGACGGAAGGGACGGCGCCGACGGGAAACGTCAGTTCCGAAGAATTGGAAAAATACGATGCGTATTATATGGGGGACGCATCAGAAAAGAAAATCTATCTGACGTTTGACTGCGGTTATGAAAATGGAAACACGGAAAAGATATTAGATGCATTGAACAAACATGATGCAAAAGGGACGTTTTTTGTGGTGGGAAATTTTTTGGAAACTGCTCCTGAGATTGTGAAACGGATGCAAAAAGAGGGGCATTTGGTCGGAAACCATACTTACCACCATCCCGATATGTCGAAAATCGGAGATTTAGAATCGTTCCGCAAAGAAATGGAGGACGTGGAGACGCTTTATCAGGAAATCACGGGAGAAAAGATGTTAAAACTGTACCGTCCGCCACAGGGAAAATTCAATTCCGATAATTTAGAGATGGCAAAGCAGCTTGGATACCACACTTTTTTCTGGAGCCTTGCTTATGTGGACTGGTATGAAGAAAAACAGCCGACGCCTCAAGAAGCTTACAGCAAACTGCTTCCCAGAATCCATTCGGGAGCGGTCGTGCTTTTACACGCGACTTCTAGGACAAATGGAGAGATTTTAGATGAGCTTTTGACAAAATGGGAAGATCTTGGCTATACATTTGGGTCTTTAGAGGAATTTTTGGAGTGACAAAACGCCGCGGCAGGGACGTATCAGACGTTCTTGCCGCTTTTTTTATGTTTATTTAACAAAATAAATATAAAACTATTCAATATATAAAATATAATTGACAAAATGGATGGCAATATGATAAGATGCAAAATAGAAAAAAGGAGGGGTTCATATGACGGAATATGATTCAGGTTATTTGATAGGGGCAATGTTCGGCGTGATTTTGGCTTGCGCAGCGCTTGCGGCCATGTTTGGCGTTTTTAGAAAAAAACATTCGTTAAAGGGCGATTACGACGAAAGACAGCGGCTTGTACAGGGCAAAGGGTTCCATTATGCTTATGAAACGCTTTTTGTCTGTGTGGTTTCGTACATATTATTTGGCAGTTTCACGGAACCGTTTGTGTCGGGAAAGGCGCTTCTCTTTGCGGGCCTTACCATTAGCGCCCTAGTTTATGTGGCTTATGTCATTTGGAATGACAGCTACTTTGCATTAAATGACAAGCCGGCAGGCTTTATCTGGACATTTGCGGCAATCGCTGTTTGGAATCTGTTTGAAGGCATACTGGAATTGTCTAATGACGGCATGGGAATAGAAAACAGAGATTTAGACTTTGGCATCGTTCAAATAATTACTGGGATAGCGATATTGCTGGTTTTAGCGCTTCTTTTGTTCCGGCGTTTTTGCAAAAAAGAAGAAACCATGGAGGAAGAATGAAAAATTTAAGGTTAAAAGCGGCACGGGCAGGGCTTGACCTTTCCCAGCAGGAACTGGCGGAAAAAGTGGGCGTGACGAGACAGACGATTAGCGCGATCGAAAAAGGAGACTATAACCCGACGATTCATCTATGTATTGCAATCTGCAAAGCGCTTGGCAAGACGTTAGATGAATTGTTTTGGCAGGAAGATGGCAAAACATCTTAAATTTCCATGATTTTCCATGTACAAAGAACCTCATTTTTACAAATAGTACATGTAAGAACACTAGGAGGTCTTTGGAATGAAACAGTTTATGGATAGGGATTTTCTGCTTACAACGGAATGCGCAAAAAAGCTGTATCATGGCATTGCAAAACGCTTGCCGGTTTTGGATTATCATTGCCATATTAACCCAAGGGAAATTGCGGAAAATAGGAAATTTGAGACGATAACACAGGTCTGGCTGGGCGGCGATCATTATAAATGGCGGCAGATGCGAGCAAACGGGGTAGAGGAACGCTATATTACCGGCGATGCATCGGACTATGAGAAGTTTATAAAATGGGCAGAGACGCTTGAACAGGCGGTTGGAAATCCCCTGTATCACTGGAGCCATTTGGAATTGCAGAGATATTTCGGATATAGGGGCGCTTTAAACAGAGAAACGGCAGATGAAGTCTGGCAGCTCTGCAATGAAAAACTGCGTCAGGATACAATGTCGGCGCGAAGCTTAATTGAAACGTCGAATGTGACATTGATTTGCACGACTGACGATCCGGCAGACAGTTTAAAATGGCATAAAGAAATCGCGTCAGATGAAAGTTTTTCTGTTCAGGTTCTTCCGACATTTCGTCCGGATCGCGCGATGCAGATAGAAAAACCGGATTATCTTGATTATTTAGAAAATCTGGCTCAGGTGAGCGGAGCGCGGATTCAGTCGTTTGATACATTAATTGAGGCATTGCGGCGCCGAATGGATTTTTTCGCTGAAATGGGATGCCGGATTTCAGATCATGGGCTTTATTTTGTGATGTGCCGTCCGTCAGGCATAGAAGAAACAGAAGCGGTCTTTCGAAAAAGGCTTTTGGGAGAATTGCTTACAAAAGAAGAAACGCTGATGTTTCAAACTGCGTTTATGCTGGAAATGGGCAAGGAATATTATGACAGAAATTGGGCGATGCAGCTTCACTATGGATGCAGGCGTGATAATAACGGCAAAGCTTTCCGGATGCTTGGGGCGGATTCCGGTTTTGACTGCATTTCAGATTTTACGCCGGCAGAGGAGCTTGCGGAGTTTTTAAATGCTCTGAGTGAGCTTGGAAAACTGCCCAAAAGCATTTTATATTCGCTTAACCCGAATGACAATGCAGTGATTGGGACTCTGGCAGGCTGTTTTCAGGACGCATCCGCCATCGGCAAAATCCAGCAGGGTTCGGCATGGTGGTTTAATGACCATAAAGAAGGCATGAAAGCGCAGATGACGTCTCTTGCAAACTTAGGGCTGTTAGGGAATTTTATCGGAATGCTGACGGATTCGAGAAGCTTCCTTTCTTATACAAGGCACGAATATTTCCGCAGAATTTTGTGCTCACTCATTGGCGGCTGGGTGGAAAATGGGGAATATCCGGCAGACGAAGCGGCTCTTACGCGGATCATTAAAGGAATTTCCTATAACAATGCAGTCCGGTATTTTGGGTTTTCTGTCGATCCGGCATAATGGCAAAAGCGGCAAACCGTCGGGAAAGGACAAGTTTGCCGCTTTTGCTGAAATTTGGCCGAATGTTTGGGAAAAAGAGTTTCTGTAAGAAAATGCCTGACGGCTCTTGTGTTCCATTTATTTTCAGGTATAATATAAGAAAATTGCTCTGGGGAGGGGAAACTAGTGCGGATTTTAGTATATAAATGGCGGGCATATAACTATGCGGATATCTGTGAAGCGTTTTTGGCGCTTGGCTATGACATTCTTACATACGAGCAGGATTTGGACAACTATGATGAAGACAGTGAATTTGAAGCTTTACTAGCGAATATGATAGTAGAAGAAGCCTGTGATATGGTGTTTACCGTGAATTACTTTGCGCTCGTGACGTCTGTCTGTGAAAAAACCCATGTCCCGTATGTGGTTTGGACTTGTGACAATCCACTGATTAGTATGTACCACAAAAATGTGTTTTGTCCCTGCAATTATTTTTTTACTTTTGATAAGACTAATTTCCTTGAATTTCGGGAAATGGGCGTTTCCCATATCTGGCATTTGCCTTTAGCAGTGAATACGAAGCGGCTTGACTATCTTTTAGGGCGTTTTGATGATCAGGCGTTATATGAAAATGACATTGCATTTGTGGGAAGCTTGTATGAGCGGAACAGCTATGACAGGCTGCGTCCTTCTCTGCCGGAGTATTTACAGGGATATTTTGATGCGGCAATCTGGGCGCAGCAGTGCATAAGCGGCGGCAATATAATAGAAGAAATGCTTCCGGTAGGCATATTAGAAAGATTACAGCAATATTTTAAGCTGGAAAAATCAGAAGGCTCTTTTTCGGATTTGGGGCTGATCTTTTCCACTACTGTTCTTGGATTTAAAACGGCGGCGGAACAGCGGCGGCGCGCGCTGTTAGAACTTTCCAAAAAATATCATGTGACAATTTACAGCAACAGTGACACAAGCGGTTTGTTTAAAGTCCGTTATGGCGGGTCTTTGGATTATTGGAGCGAAATGCCAAAAGTGTTTGCGGCGTCGAAAATTAATCTGAACTTTACGATTCCAAATATCAAAAGCGGCCTTCCGCTTCGGATTTGGGATATTTTGGGCAGCGGCGGATTTTTAATGACAAATTTCCAAGCGGAAATTCCTGCTTACTTTAAAAATAAAGAAGATTTAGTTTGTTTTGAAAGCATAGAAGAATTGTCGGAACTTTCCGGTTACTATCTGGCGCATGAGGAAGAACGCAGGCGGATAGCCGGAAACGGCTATAAAAAAGTGAAAAAATATCATACATTTGAGCAGAGAATAGAACAAATGATGGAACTTGTAAAAAAAGAAAATGGAGGCGGGAAAAAGTGGAACAAATCATAAGGCCGAGAAGGTTACGGGGCGGGGAGACGCTTCGCAAAATGGTTCGGGAAACGAGAATCAGTAAAGCATCGCTGGTTTATCCGATGTTTGTCACGGAAGGCGAAAATATCAAAGAAGAAATCGCTTCCATGCCGGGACAATTCCGCTACAGCATAGAACGCATGGGCGAAAAACTCAGTGAACTGGAACGGGCGGGCGTAACGAATGTGATGTTTTTTGGGATACCGAAACGAAAAGATGCATATGGCAGTATGGCGTATGCGGAAGACGGGATTGCGCAAAAGGCGTTTGCAAGAGCGAAGCAGGAATTTCCCAATCTGTATTTCATCGGCGACGTCTGTATGTGTGAATACACGTCGCATGGACACTGCGGCATTTTATGCGGGAAAGAAGTGGACAATGACGGGACGCTTTCCTATCTGGGAAAAATAGCCGTATCCCAAGCGCAGGCGGGCGCGGATATGGTGGCGCCTTCCGATATGATGGATGGAAGGGTTCTGGCAATCCGTCAGGCGTTAGATGCAAACGGTTTTAGCAATACGCCAATTATGGCATATTCAGCAAAATATGCATCTTCTTTTTACGGCCCATTTCGGGACGCAGCAGACAGCGCTCCGGCTTTTGGAGACAGGAAAACGTATCAAATGGATTTCCATAACCGGAAAGAGGCTTTAAAAGAAGCCATGCTTGACATAAAAGAAGGCGCGGATATTGTGATGGTAAAACCTGCGATGGCATATGGAGACATTATTTGGGAAGTGAAAGAATGCGCGAATGTTCCGGTGGCATCCTACAGCGTAAGCGGAGAATACGCCATGGTTAAGTCTGCGGCTGCCAATGGGTTTATAGAGGAAGAAGGGATCATGTGTGAAATGGCAGCGGCGGCATACCGCGCCGGATCGGATATTTATATTACATATTATGCGAAAGAATTGGCGGACTGCATAAAACGGGGAAGAATCGGGTAGCAAACAAGGCGGACTTCAATATATTATTCTAAAAGAATATATTAGGAGCGCTTATTATGGAAGAACAGAAAATGCCTTTGGAAAATCAATGCAGTTTTACAGGCATCCGGCCAGTTATGGTGGATTTGCCTTATCCAAAGATTCAGGCAGAGCGTCAAAATCCTGCATACGCCAATCTGCTTAGCAATGACTACTGTGGCGCGGTGTCTGAAATGTCTGCGATCACACAGTACATTAACAACGAAAACCGTCTGTCAGCCGTCCAATGTCCCCTTGCAAAGACATTGCTTGGAATTGCAATGGCGGAAATGATGCATTTGCAAAAACTGGGGGAGCTCATTGTTTTATTGGGCGGAGAAATCAGTTTTGCGGCGATGCAGCAGAATGGCAGGAGAAAAATGTGGACGCCGGAATACATTACAATTCCGCAACATGCAAGGCAAATGCTGTCGGCGGACATAGAATCTGAAAAACAAGCGATACGCCAGTACCAGATGCATATGAAAGCGATACAGGATTCGGGCGTGAACGCGTTGCTTTCACGGATTATTTTGGACGAAGAATATCACATCATGATACTGCATACATTGCTGGACGAAGTGAAATAGATGGAAGAACAAAAGCAATATGAGTGAAAATCCATAAGGGGACGCCAAGTTTGACGCTGTTCAGGCTTGGCGTTTTTTTGTTTGTTTTTAATACTCGAAGAATCGTTGACAAAAGAACGTTATGGAAGTATAATAAAATAAACCAAAAATCGGCTGTTTTTTTTGTATATTATTTATGAGATGTCCGATCCGAGCCATTCTTCCGAATGTAACAAAGATACAATCGAGGGAGAGGTTTTTTTATCTATGGAAATCTTCCCTGTATGAGCGGAAATCTCAGAGGTTTTAGCAGAGGACAGGGGATTTTATAAAAGGAACCGCAGACTTACGGGGTAAACGCCTGCGGTTTGATGTAACTAATCATTTGTTTTAAAAAGGAGGAATTGTAATGAAAGAAACGGGCAGTAAAAGAAAAATACGTTCTTTTATAGCGGGAACATTGGCTTTTCTGCTGATGGTTACGACTGCATTGTCAGGCTTTCCACCCATTCAGGCGCAAGCGGCTGCGAGGAAAATCTGGCATCGTGTAGAAACAGGAAGCGGCAATGGGAATGGGCATGCGTATTCAGATGCATCGACGAATCCGGCAGCCGTATTATTGCATCAGGATAAGATTGAATGGGAGTCGACATTTAACGTTACTTATGAAAAACAGGGTGATGCGCCTAATAAAGCGCGGCTGGGGTTTTTCTATTCTTACTTAAATGATTCGAATTGGCTGTACGTAGGATCGAATCCGGATGGGAGCTGGTATTATGAATATAACTTAGGTGGAAGTACAGGTTATCCGTCATTAGAAGGGCTTCCAGCAATTACGGATACCAGTCGCGCAGAGATTTCTGTATCGGTAGCCCGCGAGGCATTGACGGTGACAGTAAACGGCGTGAAAGTTCAGGTAGCAAATAAAGATGTTTTTGAAGGTTTAAAGGAGGCTATCGGCAATGAAGGAAGACCGGGGTTCCGCGCTGGAAAAAATGGGACTGAGCATACGTTCTTCCGTTTTACAGATGCGAAAACCAAAGGCGCTCCCCTTAGTGATGACGGCTGGAGTTTTTTGGCTGACTGCGAAGGGCAGGTACATAATCAGGAAACGATTCCAGTATATTCCGTGACAGGCGCCGTGAAAGATGGGAACACTCCGGTTGAAAATGCGGTTGTGCGCGTTGGGGAGGAAAGCGTGAGGACGGCAGCGGACGGTTCGTTTTCTCTTTCGGTGGAACAGGGAACGTATGTGGTGTCTGTATCTGCATCAGGCTATCAGGCATATTCCCAAGAGAATGTGGAAATAAATGCGGATAAAGATCTGGGAGAGATTGCGCTTACCAAAAAGGATGCTGTTAATTACGAGTATTTTATTAGCAATGGAACAATAAAAGCTGCAGTCAGCAACGAATTTCCGCAGGTGTTCCAATATGAATTGACTTTAGGTGAAGACGGCGCAAAGAAAATATTTGCCGGACAGGAAACCAAATTAACGGAAATGAGAATTGGGGCCTATAATCCTGCTTATGGAGAGGATAAATCGGTTCCGCAGGTCAATTTAAAGGACATAGAGCCAACCTTAAAAAGTTTTGAAAAAGAAGAGGATCATGCAGTTTATGTGATGAATCTAAAAGACGCAGAAGCGCAGATTGATTTTGACATGACAGTGAAGATTTCAGTTTCCGAGAATGATTTAATCTGGGAAGTGACAAATATCACAAAGAATAGCGGCTGTGTGAAAATTAATACGATCGACGTGCCGGAATTAAATCTTGTGACGATTACAGACTTACAGGTGGATACCCAGTTTATGGGCGCGGTAATTTCCGGCGATACAAATGCGATCGGCGACAGGGAGATTACCTTTGAAGATGGGTTTGTTGCGAACAATTCCGGCGGTTACGCATATGGTTTTTTGTCTGCTGACGGGATTAGCGCAGGCGTATGGAGTAATTCTGAGATGGTAAGTGACAACCGTCTTGTGCGTAATAACGGCGTGGACAGTATGTCTCTGACAAGCGCGGCATGGTATTATGATTATAATAATGACGCGACTTTCAGTTATACAGATTATACGGACGCTACAAAAAATAAAACCCTGACATTTTCGGATTATGATTCTGTAGCGGGCGTAGCGGGCGGCGTTCCTATTAGTGAACTGCCTTGCGCAAAGGTATGTTTTGCCGCTGATGAGAATGAGGATAGCGTTGTAGACTGGCAGGACGGCGCGATTGCATACAGGGATATTATGAATAACCCGTATGGATCGGAAAACACAAAAGATCTTGTGAATTACCGTATTTCCATGAACTTTAACAGTCAGGCGACAAATCCATATTTAAAGACGGCTGACAATATTAAAAAAGTATATCTTGCAACGGACGGGCTTCCGCAGGCAGTTATGATGAAAGGATACGGAAGTGAAGGCCATGATTCTGCGAACTCCGAGTATGGATATATTGCGGATCGTCTTGGCGGTTTGGAAGAATTGAAGCAGTTGAATACGATTGCGCATAATTATAATGTCCAGATGGGTATTCATATTAATGCGCAGGAATGTTATCCGGAAGCGCAGACATTTTCTAATGATTTGGTAAATGGCGTTAATTCCCGCGGCTGGGGCTGGTTAGATCAGTCTTATAACATTAACCGCGCATATGACTTGGGCAGCGGCCTTCGTTACAAACGTTTATTACAGCTTTATGATCAGTTAAATGACACTTCGCTCTATGCAAATAAATGGCCGGGCGTTGCTGGCCAAGGTGAAGACGAGACTGTGGCGGACGCAGAGACGATTGCGCGCACAGTTGCAGAGAAGAAAAAGACAACGACGGAAAATCTTGATTTTATGTATCTTGACGTATGGTACGGGGCTTCATGGGAGACGCGTAAAATTGCGCAGCAGTTTAACAGTCTGGGCTGGAGATTTTCTACAGAGTTTGGCGATGAAGGGGAATATGACTCGACATGGCAGCACTGGGCAACAGAAGGCCATTATGGCGGTTCCGCGAAGAAAGGGTTAAACAGTGATGTGATCCGTTTTATCCGGAACCATCAGAAAGATTCTTTTGTATTGAACTATCCAAGCTATGGCGGCACAGCGGATAATCCTCTGCTCGGCGGATTTGACCTTGGCGGATTTGAAGGCTGGGGCGGCAGTAATGACAGTTTTAACGACTATATCATTAAGACATTTTTAGTAAACCTTCCAACTAAATTTTTACAGCATTATAAAGTGTATAAATGGGAAAATTATGAAGATGGCGGCTCCCCTGTTGGAAACCATGAAAAAGAAATTACGTTAGTAAATGATGATAAAACAGAGAAAGTGGTTGTAACGAGAAATGAAGATCAGATTACAAGCGTAAGCGGCAACCAGAGTTTGGATTATGTAGAGCGGACAATCAAATTAAACGGCAAAAAAGTGCTGGATAATGCAACTTATCTGCTTCCATGGACAGATTGGGAAACGGATGAAGAAAAATTATACCACTTCAACTATGAAGGCGGCGCAACTACATGGGAATTGCAGGATAGCTGGAAAAACCTTGGGAGTGTTACGGTTTACGCTTTGACAGATGTAGGAAGAACAGCTAAGAAGACAGTTCCGGTTACAAATGGCAGCATTACGTTAGATGCGGATGCAAAGATGCCGTATATTGTTGTAAAAGATGAAACCTCAGAAAAGAAGGAAATCAAAGAGCCATGGAGTGAGCATGCGCATGTAGTGGATTCCGGATTTAATAATTACAGCGGCGTAAACGTTGATTTAGGTGAGGAAGGCCCAGAGTGCCCAGAATGTAAGAAAGAAGATAAAACTACAAAAACAAAGTATAATTATTATATGGGATCAAAATTCGTGTGTCCGGTATGCAAATACGAGATGGGCGCAGATGCTGCGGATAAGTTCAAATATGAAGAACAGGGAAATCCTTTAGATAAAGAAATTTGGAGCGGTGACATAAACGATGTGAAGGTCGTGCGCATCGGATCTACGGGAAATAAATATCTTCAGATGGGCAGTGAGACAGAAACACAATCCGTATCTACAACAATCTCAGACTTAGAGCCGGGGACGGATTATGTAGCTCAGGTTTATGTGGAAAATAAGAGTGACGCAAAAGCATGGATTAAGGTAACGGGAGGAAGCGAGGACGTTTCTAACTATACACTGAGATCTCTTGCGGAAAATTATGTACAGTGTGACGCACATAGCAGGAGAGCGGTATCTGGAAGCAGGATGCAAATTATGCAGGTTCCTTTTACTGCGGACTCTTCCACAGCGACATTGACTTTAGAACGTGAGGCAGGCGAGGATATCACATATTTTGACGATATTCGTATCGTAGATAAAAAAATCAATAATATTCAGGCGGACGGGAGCTTTAAACAGGATTTTGAATCTGTTGTATCGGGAATGTATCCATTTGTATTAGGACCGGCGCAGGGAGTTACAGACCATGTAACTCATTTGTCTGAGCTTCATGCTCCATATACACAGTCAGGCTGGGGCGGCAAAGAATCCTTAGATGACGTTTTGGAAGGAAAATGGTCGTTAAAACATCATGGAAACAATACAGGAATCATTTACCGGACGATTCCGCAGAATCTCCATTTTGAAGCAGGTCAGACGTATAATATCAGTTTTGACTATCAGTCAGGTCAAAGAGGTCAATATTATATTGTCATTGGCGAAGGCGACGAAGTGATTCAGACTTTAGATTATATGGAGAATACAGCAGAGAATCCGTTAGGCGGGCCATCTGAAACAAAGACTTATGAATTTAGGATGGTAGGCGCTGACAGTGGGCAGTCATGGTTTGGTTTAGCAAGCGCGGCGGCATCTCTGTCAAAAGATGAAAATGATAATATTAAAGCATATGGTTTAGTGGATTTTGTTTTAGATAATCTGGAAGTGAAGAAAGTTGGCGTAAAGATTTCCGCTTCCGCTTCGACTGTAACGTCAGCCAAAGATCCGATTACATTGACAGCAGAGTTTTCCGATGAATTAGATGAATCTAATCTGGTTACATGGACTTCTTCTGATGAAAACGTTGTAAAGGTCGTTCCGGACCCGGAAGACAGCAAGATATGTCACGCATATTTTGTAGGTTTTGGGAATGCGACTATTACGATGAGAACTATGGTAGGAGTGCAAGAAATTGAATTGCCGTGGGCGGTTTCTTTCCCAGAGATTTTTGAACTTCCATCAGAGGAGCAGAAGAAGGCAGAATGGGCAGGGGTTTATGCAAATACAGAATCTGCGACTGATAATGACACTAAGGAGAAAGCGATTGATGGAGAGTCAGGCACTCAATGGCATTCGCAGTGGGCGTCGCCTGCATTTGTCGTATCGGAAACGAATCCGGCTCTTTTAACAGTAAAAATTGCAGATGGAGACAATATTTCAAATTACAACAGAGTTACGATACAACAGAGAACTGGTAATGTTAATGGTTTAGTTAAAAAATATAAATGTGTCGTTGGGGATGAGTTTGACGAAACAACTCATACTGTTTCAGGGAATGTATATACTACGGATGTTATTACTGCGAAAAAGACAGGTCAGGGAGAAAGAGAAGTTTGTGTGCTTCCGGCAGGAACTGCTGGTAAGTATTTACAGATTCAGGTACTTGAAGGTGAAGGAACTTTCGCATCGATTGCAGAACTGGAATTGGATAAAGCAGGCACAAATAATACAGATGAAGAACAAGGTTATTTTGAAGAGAATGGCAGTAGCTGGTCAAATAAAATAACAGAAGCTCTGGAAGCAACGCTGGAAAATGCAGACGCTGTAGAGAAGGCCGGACGAGGAGATTATTCAGAAGAAAGCTGGGCTGTGTTTGAAGCGGCTCTAAACGCTGCAAAGGATCGACCGGCAGACGCTACGCCACAGCAATTATTAGAATTGCAGCAGGATCTTGTTTTGGCGATCTCTAATTTAACGGTTTCATTGGATAAGGCAAGAACGGAATTTGAAAAGGTCTTTGATGAAGCAAAGAACATATATAATGCGGGCCAAGGCAATTATACAGATGCGAGCTGGGAGTCATTTAAGAAGGTTTATGAAGATGTAGATGTAATAAAAGATTCCCAAGATCCAAAAGTTTTGGTAAAAGGCAGGCAGATGTTAGAAAAAGCTTTGGAAGGATTGAAAGAAAAAACTCCAGAACAGATTGAATTTGAGCAGGCGCAGCAAGAATTGAAACAATCTATGGACTCTGCATCAAAGAAGATTAGCGAGGGTCAGGGAAATTATACGACGACAAGCTGGAAGAAATTAGTCAAAGCATACGAGGATGCAAAAGAAGGGAAAAATTCTGAGGATAAAGAAACGTTGAAAGCATTGACAAAAGCTTTGGACGATGCGATGAAAGGTTTAGCAGAGAAATCTGATGACCTGATAGAAGCAGAAGAAGCTTTGGCAAAGACAATCGAATCTGCAGGAGAAAAAATTGAAGCAGGTCAGGGAGAGTATACAAACGCAAGTTGGAAAGCATTCCAAGATGCCTACAATGCAGCCTTGAAAGGGAATGAGTCAGATGACAAGGCAGAAGTGCAGAAGCTGGATAATGCTTTAAAGAAAGCAATGGCAGGCTTAATTACAAATGCCCAGCAGGCAGAAAACGATAAAGCGGCGGCAATCCAATCTGCAAAGAATGCCTTGCAGAATGAAATAAACGCTTCCAAAACTAAATATAGCGCAGGAGCTAAGAAATATACATCTGCAACATGGACTCCATTTAAAAAAGCTTACGATGCTGCAGTTGCAGGTAAAAATTCAACTGATGTAAACAAGTTGAAGAAGCTAAGAACTGATCTATATAACGCAAGGATAAAATTAAAAATTCAACCGCCGGCATCGTCCTCTGGTACAGGATCTACACAAACGAAGAAATTAAGCAAGTCAGATTATACAGATGTAAAAGACATTCGTTATACAGTAATCGATCCGGAGAAATGTACAGTTGAAGCGGCAGGCTTAAAAAAGAATATGAAAAAAGCCAACATTCTGTCGACAGTAGAAGTGAAGGGCATAGAATGTAAAGTAACTCAAATTAAAGCCAACGGCTTTAAAAAGTACACGAAATTAACGACTGTCACAATTGGCGCAAATGTTGAGAAGATTGGAAAAGCCGCTTTTTCAGGATGTAAATCCATCACAAAGCTTACAATCGGCGCAAATGTGAAATCAATAGATGCGCAGAGTTTCTCAGGTTGTAAAAAAATTAAGAATATTGTGATTAAGTCAAAGAAACTTACTTCGATTGGGAAGAAAGCATTTAAAGGCGTCACTGCAAAAGCAAAAGTGAAACTTCCGAAACTGAAGGGCAGCGCCGCTAAAAAATTAAAACAAAAGTTGATAAAAGCAGGCGTGAATAAGAAAGCAAAAATAAAGTAAAAGGCAAAATCACAAAGTTATCATTAGAAAGGGGCATACGTTTGTATGCCTCTTTCAAGTAGAGAATAAGAATGGAACGAACGGAAAGAGAAAAGCAAATAGAGTATGAAACATATCTGGCGAAGCGGCGGGCTTTGAAAAGAAAGAAACGGCAGAGGAAAGCGGCTTTTCAGATACTAATGTCACTTATAATCATTATTATAATAGGAATCATAGGCTGGCAATCTGTGAAATTCATAAAAGGCAGAAATGGAAAGCCTGTTTCAGTAAAATCAGAATTGCCAAAAAAAATTGTAAAAACGCCGCCGGATTACGACATACAGTATTTAACGGTTAATCCTTATTCAAGGCCGGGGATTCCGTTAGAAAAAGTGAACGGGGTTGTTGTGCATTATACGGCAAACCCTTCCACAACAGCGCAGCAAAACAGAGATTATTTTGAGGGATTGAGTTTGTCAGGTGAAACGTCCGTCAGCAGTCATTTTGTAATAGGAATAGAGGGGGAAGTGATTCTGTGCATTCCCTGTGATGAAATTGCATATGCTTCAAATGAGAGAAATGCGGATACCATCTCTATTGAGTGCTGTATTCCGGACGAATCAGGAAAATTTGCTGATGCGACATACGATACATTAATCCATTTACTGGCATGGCTGGCGGGAAAATATGATTTGGAAACAGATGACATTATCCGTCATTATGACGTTACGGGGAAAAACTGCCCAAAATATTATGTGGAGTATGAATCCGCATGGGAAGCATTGAAAATGGACGTCAGAAATTATATAGAACATAACGGAGCGATTGAGGAAACGACAGAGGAGTAAAAATATGATAGAAAAGCTTTTTCATAAGGCGCTGCGTCAAGAAGAAACACGCAAAGCGTTAAGTGAAATACGGGCGGCAATTAAGGAAGAAGAATTATACTGGGAAGCGTTAGAATTTTTTGGAAATGGGGAAGCGTTAGGGCCATTTCTTCTGCATGAAGATGCGAAAGTAAGAAAAAATGCCGCCGCCCTGCTTGGCGATTTGGAAATGGAAGAAGCGGCAGAAGAACTATACCGCGCATATCAGAGAGAAGAAAAATTATTTGTAAAAAGCGCGTTGCTTTGGGCTTTGGATAAGACGAATCCATACCCATATATGGAAGAACTTTTAAAGAGATATGATTATTTACGCAGTAAGGAAGTAAAGGAGGAGGAAAAAAAGCATATTCGGGAAGAACTCCATGCTCTGGAACGGATATTACGAAAAGATGGAGAAAGCGGGCGGCATATATTTTCTGGTTGGAATCAAAAATATGCCGTTCTTTTGACAACTCCTTCCAATTATGCGAAATTGACGGCGGATAAGATACAGGCGTACAAAAAAGGGGTCACTCCGCTTGGCGTACAGGCGATTGTGGATTCATTGCGGGAGATAACCAAACTTAGGACATACCGTGAATTGTTGTTTTTGGTTGCTTTAGGACGGGATATTGGCATAGAAGACGGGCCAAAAGCTCTTGGGGAAGCGCTGGCGGATTCCAAACTGCTTCAGTTACTGGAACGAAGCCATGAGAAAGGAGAGGCTTTTTTCTTCCGTCTGGATTTTAAAAGCCGCCTGACTTTGGAAGAAAGGAGCCGTTATCTGAGACGGGCGGCGGCAGTCTTAGAGGAAAAGACAAACCGCAGAATGGTAAATATGCCGGAGGATTATGAATTTGAGATCCGCTTGTATATCAATAAAAATGGGAAAATCCGCGCGTTTCTAAAAATGCTTTCTATCCCGATGGAGCGTTTTTCTTATCGTAAACAAACAATTTCCGCTTCTATCCATCCGTCGCTTGCCGCATTGCTTTTAGAACTTGCTAGACCATATTTGAAACCAAATGCGCAGATTTTAGACCCTTGCTGCGGCGTTGGGACGATGTTGGTGGAGCGGCATAAGATAATGCCTGTCAGGGAGGCATATGCGATTGATATTTTTGGGGAGGCAGTTGAAAAGGGCAAAGAGAATGCTCTGGCGGCGGGAATGGACGTGAATTTTATCCATAAAGATTATCTGGTATTCCGGCATAACTATCCATTTGATGAAATTATTGCCAATCTGCCGCTTAGGGGAAAGAGGAGTAAAGAAGAACAGGATGCGTTTTATGAGGGATTTTTTGAGAAATCTCAGGAACTCTTGGCGCAAAACGGCATTATGGTTTTATATTCAAATGAAAACGGATTTGTGAAAAAACAGCTCCGTCTGAATCCGTGTTTTCGGTTATATCAGGAGTATCTTATTTTTGAAAAAGAAGGTTTTTATCTGTATATAATTGGAATAAAGAAATAAGAAACCGGCTGAATGTCTGGAGGCCGTAAATCTGAAAAAACTATTAAAATTCCTTAATTTCATTTTCGTGGAAGTGAATTTGTGATAAAATACAAGCGTTTCTTAGGAGAAAGAAAACAGCGTTGCGATGGAGGATGAGATGATTAAGTATAGCGTGAAAAAGCCATTTACGGTATTAGTCGCAGTGATTATTGTATTGGTAATTGGATTGGTTTCACTTACAGGAATGAAAACGGATTTACTGCCGGACATGAGTATGCCGTACATGATGGTGATTACGACTTATCCGGGGGCAAGCCCGGAAAAAGTGGAGGAAAGCGTTACAAAACCAATGGAGGGAGCATTGGGGACGATAAACGGCGTAGAAGACGTGACAAGTTCCAGTTCTGAAAATTACAGTATGGTTATGCTGGAGTTTGAAGAAGACACGAGCATGGATTCTGCGATGGTAAAAGTTTCCTCGGCGATTAACCAAATAGAATCGGCGCTGCCGGAGACATGCGGCGCGCCGAATATTTTAGAGATTAGCATGGATATGATGGCGACGATGTACGCCAGCGTCAGTTATGAAGGGAAAGACATTTATGAGTTGTCTGGCTTTACGGAAGAAGTGGTGATTCCGTATTTTGAACGGCAGGCGGGCGTGGCGAGCATATCGGAAATCGGCATAGTGGAAAAGTCGGTGGAAGTTCGGCTGAATCAGGAAAAAATTGATAAAATAAATGATCAAATATTGGTAAAGACAAATGACAAGCTTTCAGAGGCGCAGTCAGAGCTTTCCGAAGCGGAAAATTCATTGGCGGACGCAAAGTCAAAAATCAATAAACAAGAGCAGGATTTGTCAAATCAGCAAAATTCGACAACGACGGAACTTGCGGATGCGACATTAAAATTAAATGAAGCGGTTGCTTCGAGGGCGGCGTATGAATCCCAGCTTACCAGCCTAAAAGCAAGTAAAAGCGCTTTAGAAGGTGAGAAAAAGGCATATAAAGAGAATAAAATAGAAAGTACATATAACAGCATAAACGATATGTTTGCGCAGCTTTCCGCCGCTGTTGCAGGGATTTCCGCGCAGCTAGGGGAAGCCAGCCCGTTGGATGCGTCTGCGATGCCGGCAGATATAAAAGATGCAATCGACAATCCGGATAAATTGAACTATTTCAAAACGGCAGTGGAAACGCTTGCGGGAATGCCTAATTCACAGATAGATAAGGGCATGGTTCGTCAGGCAAAGGAACTAGACAAAAAAACATTAAAACAGCTTTATGACATTGTAAACGTCCGCCTTCCGCAAATAGAGACGGAGCTGGCGAATCTGGAGGTAGAGATTAAAGTAGCGGAAGAAGTCTTAAAGCAGGTGGAAACCCAGATGGCGTCCATTGACGAGGCGTATAAGCAGGCGGAACAAGGCAAAATATCTGCGGCGGCGGGGTTTGGTTCCGGCGGCGCGCAGATTGCCGCGGCAAAGACGGCAATGGAAGAAGCGCAGGAAGAATTGGAAAATGCCAATAAGACGTATCAGGATTCTGTTGCGGAAGCGAGGAAAAATGCGAATATCAATCAAATGTTGACGTTAGAAGCGCTTTCTGGCATGATCTATGCGCAAAATTTTTCTATGCCGGCAGGATATATCGACGATGAAAATGAGAAACAATGGCTTTTAAAAGTAGGGGAAAATTATACTTCGGCGGAAGAATTAGAAAAAATGACGCTCTGTGAGATAGACGGCATTGGGGACGTTCATTTGAATGACGTTGCGGATATTACGACGATTGACAATGCCGGAGAAACATATGCGAAGGTCAATCAGGACGCCGGAGTGATTCTATCTATTTTTAAAGGCAGTACGGCGGGCACAAGCGATGTTTCAGAAGCCTGTTTAAACGCAATAGAGGAATTAAAAGAGGACTACCCAAAATTGAACATTACGCCGTTAGTGAATCAGGGGGAATATATTTCTATGCTGATTCAAAGCATTGTGTCCAGCATGGTGATTGGGGCGCTGCTTGCGATTTTCATTTTGGCAGTCTTTTTGATGGATATACGCCCAACGATCGTCGTTGCGTTTAGTATCCCGTTCAGCGTTTTGACGGCAATCGTCATTATGTATTTTGCAGGCATTTCCATCAACATGATGTCCCTGTCAGGGCTTTCTTTGGCAGTAGGTATGCTGGTGGATAACTCCATTGTTGTAATAGAAAATATTTACCGTCTGCGGTATCGGGGCTTAAGTTCTCCCCGTTCTGCCGTTCAAGGGGCAAAACAGGTGGCTGGGGCGATTATAGCGTCAACGCTTACGACGATTTGCGTATTTTTCCCGATGGTGTTTACGACGGGCATGGTGAGGGATTTGCTGTTGCCGTTTGCTTTGACGATTACGTTTGCCCTGACGGCTTCCTTAGCTGTTGCGCTGACAGTAGTGCCTACGATGGGGGCGGCAATGCTTCGGAAGGCGAAACCGAAACAGCATCGTATTTTTGATAAGATTCAGGAAGGCTATGCGGCGGCGCTTAAGTTTTGCCTGAGATTTAAAATTGTTCCGCTTGGAATTTCTGTCGGGCTTTTGGCGATTTGCATTGCCGCGGTTATGAAAATGGGGATCGTGTTAATCCCGGATATGGGTAGCGACCAGATTTCCGTAACGGTGACGATCCCGGAAGAAGACACGAAAGAAACGGCTTATCAAAAAGCAGACGATGTGATGGAAGCGATTCTTGGGATTGAGGGAGTTGGATATGTAGGAGCCATGGACGGCAGCAGTTCTGCCGGATTAATGGGCGGCATGACGGGCGGTTCTTCGGATAATTTCAGTAATTTTTCGTATTTTGTTCTTCCCGCGGAGGAATATAACAGCAAATCTCAGGTGGAGGGCATTTGCGATGCGATTTTAGAACATACGAAAGAGTTTGAGTGCGAAGTGGCAGTGTCAAATTCTATGATGGGTGAAATGGATCAAATGCTTGGCAGCGGCCTTCAGCTTGACATAGGCGGTTCGGATTTGGATCAACTGCTGTTGGTAAGTGAAGAAATTATGGAGATGTTGGAGGGTGTGGAAGGTTTTTCTAATATCAGCAATGGGCAGGAGGAAGCGGACGAGGAAATTCATCTGAATATTGATAAAGATGCATCTATGCGGCTTGGTTTGACGGGAGCGCAGATTTATGGAGATATTTCTGACAGGCTGACAACGGATAAAACGGCGGTTACGCTGACAGTAGACGACACTGACATGGACGTGAAAATAGTCGATGAAACGAATCTGCTGACGAAAGAAAACCTGATGGATATGGAATTTGAAACGCAGAAGACGGACGACGATGGCAAAACTGTGACGGAAACGCACAAGCTGAGTGAATTTGCGACGCTGGAGTATGGTAACAGCGTAGCGGGGATAAACCGCGCAAACGGACAAAGGCAGATGAGCGTGACTGCGGAGACAAAAGAGGGGTACAATACTACGATTTTGTCAAGGGAAGTGGAAGAACTGCTGGCAGAGTATGAATTGCCGGAAGGCTATAGCGTAGAATTTGGCGGGGAAACGTCAAATACAAATGATATGATGAACCAGATGTCAAAGCTTCTGCTTTTAGGCTTCCTTCTGATTTATCTTGTCATGGTGGCGCAGTTTCAAAGCCTTCTGTCTCCATTTATCGTTATTTTTACGGTTCCGCTGGCATTTACGGGCGGGCTGCTTGCTATGCTGTTTACGGGCGAGCAGATGTCTTTAATTACGCTGATGGGATTTTTGGTGCTGATGGGGACGGTTGTAAATAACGGGATTGTGTTTGTGGATTATACGAACCAGCTTCGCATAGGAGGAATGGAGCGAAAAGATGCTCTGGCAGCGACTGGGAAAACGCGTATGCGTCCCATTTTAATGACGGCGTTTACGACTATTCTGGCCATGCTTGCAATGGTGTTCAGCCAAGATACGGCAAGTGAGCTTGGCAGGGGAATGGCGCTTGTCGTAGCGGGCGGCTTGTTCTATGCAACGTTTATGACGATGTTTATCGTTCCGGTGATGTACGATATTCTTTACCGCAAAGAAGTAATCGTCGTAGACGTTGGGGACGATTCTATGGACGATGCGCCGGACGACGCCGCGGAATTTATTGAACAGATGGAGCGTGGGAACTAGGTTCCATTCGCATATCGTGGGATTGAAGGATAATAATATAAAAAACAGAATCGAAGAATTTGTAGGAAATTATCATGAAAAACAGAATTGATGAGTTTGTAGAAAATTATCATAAAAAACAGAATCGAAGAATCTGTAGGAAATTATCATAAAAACAGAATTGATGAGTTTGTAGAAAATTATCATAAAAAACAGAACCGATGTATTTGTAAAAAATTATATTACAATCATTGGTTCTGTTTTTGTAAATTAAGGCTCTATTTATAAAGTATACAAAAAAACGGTAAAAAGTGGGAATGTAAATTATATTATGCTTTTACGGTTGGCAGATGGCTCAGGTTGTTGTCGTCAGTTCCGTCGGGAATGGATTTTAAATATTCCGTGTCTTTCCGGTGCGCAATGCCGACGCCGGAAATGCCGCCTGCTTTGGCAAGGGCAACGCCTTCCTGCTTATCCACAATGCGGTTATCTGATAACTGGTATCCGGTGATTTTTCCGCCTTTTTTCACAAGGCCGATAATTTCTTTTGCATCTGCGGAAGGTGTGGGAATTTCATCTAATGTGTTTGCGGCAAAAGAAATGCCGGTATTTTCTTCTAAGTTCATGTTTAATTCCTCCTTTCGACATTAGTTTGTGAAGGAAATAGGGAAAATATGACTGGAAAATCTTTGGGTCGGCTTGCTGAATAAACGGCTGGAATTTGTAACTTGTGTTGTGTGGAATTGAATTGTAAAGATGTTTAAAATATTTTTTAATATGAAAAAAATAAGGAGTGACGGAAGATAGGATACATGCTATAATAAATATATTGTAAAAAAGAAAAACGGATAGATATGGAGAAAGGTATGAACAGTAAAGAAGTAGAAAAAACAGAGCAGTTAATTCAGTATTATAAAGAAGATTCAGCTCAGGAGAATCTTCAGGCATTAGTGCATCAGATGAAAAAGACGGTGTTTTTGATTCCGGCTATGCTTCCGGACACGCCGGAGATTAATGAGATTAAACAGAAGGTGAAGGAAAATCCGGGGGTAAAAATTAATCTGCCGAAAGGGACGGCGCCTATGCCGGCGATTTTGACGAATCAGAATGGGGGGAAATTTTTTCCGGTCTATTCTTCAAAAGAGCAGGTTCCAAAGGAGCCGAAGTTTGACTTATTGATGAATATGCCGTTTGGGGCATGTTGTTCGTTTGCTTTAGATGAAAGGCTGGAGGTGGAGGGGATTGCCGTAAATCCATTTACGGACAACCTTTTATTTAAAAAACCGCTGTTAGAAGCGATTAAGAAAGCGGAAGAAGAATCGAAAAAAGGCGTGAATCAAATCCAGATGTCTCCGAAGCAATTTCAGATTATGATGCGTCAGAGGGCGGAGCTGCATGAGTTTCCGGCTTTGGCTTTTCGGGAAGGGGCGCAGTTTATCCAGCGTCTGAGTGATGAGAAAGAAGCGGTTGTAAATGAGATATATTCGAAATCGTTTCAGAAGCAGGAATTGTATCCTTTTGAGGAAAGCAGTTTTTCTGTGATGGCTTTGAATATCAGTGAGGAATTATTGTTGGTGCGGGTGGACTTGCCGCCGGTCCGTGAAGCGGCGCAGTTGTGTTATCGTGTTTATGTGACATTAAACCCGAAGTCCGGGGAAATTCATTATTTTACGATTGAACGCGGCCGCGGGAAGGACGAGCGGAATCTTTGCGGCGTTGGGAAAGATGGAAAACATATTGAGTATGGGGAAGCTCCCGTGGAAGGCGTGGAGATTCAAAGGATTATTGATATTATTTCAGGGGAAAAAGAGATTGGGAATTAAATCTGGCTGTTTTTAAAGAAACGCCGCTTATATCTGTTCGCCCGATGGAGCGGGCTCTATGACGATAAGCGGCGTTTTTAAGATCTATGGATTTGGTTTTTGCGCGTTATTTCCGAATTGCTTTTAATACATCATTAGGAATCACAAATTCTCTGCATCCCATATACATCGGAGCTACATCGCCTTCGTTAAAGCAGATAACAACTTCCCCGTTATTATTGAGGTAAAACTGTGTTTCGTCCGTAATTTTTTCAAAATTTAATTCCGGCATATCTTTGTTATCGACCCAATAGAATAAATTTTCATCTTTAGCCATCTGCTCTTTCATCTGCTGTTTGATATTTTCACTGATTGCCGTAATATAGTCGCTGTCTTCTGTAAATAAGCCGCTTAACTTTAAGCGTTCCCCTGTTTCTAAGTCAATCGTGTAAAAATAATTCCATTCCGCGCCGCTTCCGGAAGCTTGGTAGCAGTTCAGTTTTAAAGTGAAATACTGTTCTGTAGTGGCAATGACCTCGGAGTCTACATGAACGTCTTGGTACCCTTCTTGATCTTCGGCAAATTCCTTAAATTCTTTAATTAGCTGATCCGTAATCGTTTTGATCTCCGCATTGATTTCTTCCGCAGTTTTCTGGACTTTTTTCTGCGCGGCATCAGTTTGTTCCGTCCCGTTGGCTGTTTCTGTCGGAATCTGGGGAACAATTTCCGGCACTTGAATGTCGGCGTTATTTCGCTCGCTTTCGTACTTGTAATCCCGAAAGGTCACTACCTCGACCCATTTCGAAAGAATTGGAATCCGGCTCATCGCATAGGCAAGATCGCCGGAGGCGTTTGGCAGGACGGTAAGCAGTAGAACAACTGACGCGGCGGCGGCCGCAATCGTTTTAAATACTTTGCGGTTGCTTTTTTTTGCTTTTTCAATCGTGGCTTTCAGATTTTTAATTTGTTCCGGTGACATATTTGGTTTTTGGTAATCCTGTTTCATTTGATTCAATTCTTCTTTCCTATTACGCATTGAGAACCTCCTGATTTGTGCTTTCTGTATATATCCATTCTCCTTCAATCATCACCTTTAATTTCTTTAGGCTTCGGTAAAGACGGCTTTTTACGGTATTGATGTTTTCTTCTAGAATGTCTGCGATTTCCTCTAGTTTCATATCCTCAAAATATTTTAATTCTACAATCATGCGGTCATTTTCGGGTAAATGTTCCAGCGCCCGCTTTAAGTCAAGGTCTTCGTAGGAATCTTCCGCATAAGTTTCTTTAGCATCTTCTAATGAAAGTGTTTTTTGCTGTCTGCAATATGTAAAAATTTCATTTATGACGATACGGTACAGCCAAGTAGACGCAAAATTTTCCTGTTTTAATGAGCCGCTGTTTTTAATTGCTTTATAAGCGGCGTTTTGGACAATGTCGTAAGCGTCATTTTCATTGTGGACATAACTGTATGCCAAACGGTAATACTGATTGTAGTTTGTAAGAAGAAGCGTTTCCACCGCTTTTTCTTTCGTCTTTTGCCTTGATAATCGTTTCAAGTTTTTCGCCTCCTGTTTTTCGTTTTCTAATAATTAGACGTAAGGCGTAACGGAAAAGTTTCAAACAAAATAAAAAATTTTACTATTTTTCATTTTTTACTGTATGCAGTCTTTGGAAGTCTTGGAATTTGGAGTACAGAAAGAAAAACCCCTGTTCCAGTTCAGATTCTGCGTTTCAAAGAGCGGCGGTTCTGAATGGAATAGAGGTTTATGATAAAAGATTGCGTTTTTGGATTGAAAAACAGGGTTTATTTATTGCTCCTGCGCCAAATCTTTAATTTCTCCGCTTCTGTAATTAATTCATCGCGGAAATCAGGATGCGCAATCGAAATTAAGGCTTCTGCGCGCTGCCATGCGGAAAGTCCTTTTAAATTGACTTTTCCGTATTCCGTTACAATGTAATGGACGTTTGCGCGTGTGTCCGTTACAATCGATCCGGGATTTAACGTAGGTAAAATACGGGATTTTAACTGCCCGTCTTTGGTTTTAAAGGAAGAAGAACAGCAGATGAAGCTTTTCCCGCCATTGGAAAGATAAGCTCCCAGCACAAAATCAAGCTGCCCGCCTGCTCCGCTGATATGTTTCGTTCCGGCCGACTCGGCATTGATCTGGCCAAATAAATCCAAATCCACTGCGTTGTTAATGGAAATAAAGTTATCCAAAGCGGAAATGGAGCGTATGTCATTTGTATAGCTTACTGGGGCGCTGAGGAGTTCCGGGTTGTCGTCTATATAGTCGTACATTTTTTTCGTTCCGCATCCAAATGCAAAGGCTTGGCGGAAACGATCGATATTTTTCTTTGACCCATTAATTTTTCCGGCTTTTGCAATGTCGACAAAAGCGTCAACGTACATTTCCGTGTGAACGCCGAGGTCTTTTAAATCGGATTCTGCAATCATAGAGCCGACTGTATTTGGCATGCCGCCAATGCCAAGCTGTAAACATGCGCCGTTTGGAATTTCTTCTACGATTAATTTTGCAACTGCAATATCGACGTCGGTTGGCGCGCCGCCTGAACCTAATTCTCCGATAGGCGGGTTTTCCCCTTCGACAATAAAGTCAACGTCTGAAATATGGACGCTGTTTTCAAAACCGCCAAGACAGCGCGGCATATTTTGGTTGACCTCAACAATGATTTTTTTAGAGGTTTCGCATACCGCCATCATATGGGAAGCGTTTGGCCCGAAATTGAAATATCCATGCGCATCCATTGGAGAAACCTGAAACATCGCTACGTCGTCAGGCGTGTCTGATTCACGGTAGTAACGCGGCAGTTCGGAATATCGGATTGGCGCATAATATGCGCAGCCGCGGGCAATTAATTTACGTTCAATGCCGGACATATGCCATGAGTTCCATGTAAAATGCTCTCCTGAATCTTCCCGTTCAAAAACGGCGGGCGTCTTTAGGAGAATACCGCCCCTTAGGTTAATGTCTTTCAGCTCGTCCGTCCGTTTAGCTAATGCTTTGTCCAAAGCGTCTACGGTTGCGTTACACCAGCCGTAATCGACCCAGTCGCCGGATTTAATGACTTTTACTGCTTCTTCTGCGCTTACAAGTTTCTGCTCATATTCTTTTGCGTAATCCATAATAACCTCCTATAAATGTTATATTTGCTGTCTCCTAATAGTAACATTATATATTAAATTTGTCTACAAGGCTTACCATCGATTCTACTTGGGCTTTCTGTTCTTCGCTGACGGCGGCTGTTTCTTCTGAGGTTGCAGAGTTGTTGTCTACGATTTCTGCAACGCGGACGATGTTTTCATTGATCCGCTGCATATTGCTGACGTCGTTGGTAAGGTTTTGTGAAGTCTGCTCCATTTTTTCCGTTGCCTGTTTTGCGCCTTTCATAACTTCCGTCATATTTTCGGCTGCTTCATCTGCGATGGCAATGCCTCTTTCAACGGCAAGAATCGTCCGTTCGATCAGTTTGTTTGTCTCTCCGGCTGCTTTTGCGGATTCGTCGGCAAGATTTTTGACTTGTCCGGCAACAATGGCAAATCCCCTTCCGGCTTCTCCGGCGCGCGCGGCTTCAATCGATGCATTCAGGGAAAGCAGGTTTGTTTCAGAAGCAATGGCTTCGATTGCGCCAATGATTTCCCCAATTTCTTCTGAGCATTTGCTGATTTCTCCAATCGCATCTTTTAATTCCTGCATTTTGGCGTTTCCGGCAATAAGGACTTGGCTTGCGCTTGATGCAAGATTTACAGTGGCGGTCGCTTCGCGCGCGCTGTTTTCCATGCTTTGGTAGAGAACGTCCATTAGGTTGACTAAGTCGGATACTTTGCCGGCCTGTTCTGTGCTTCCTTCTGCTAAATCAACGGCGGCGCAGGCAAGTTGTTCTGAGCCGCTGTCAATTTGCTGGGACACTTCCCGTATCGTCACCATGGTTTCACGCATTTTTGCGCTGATTTTTAAGAAAGATTCTCTAATCTGCCCAAATTCCCCGACGTATGCCTGATGCATTTCAAAACAGTAGTTGCTGTCGCCCATCTGTTCTAAGATGTCGGAAATTTCAAGTATCATGCCAATGATGTTTTCTTTCATTTGGGCAATGGCGCCGACCATTTTGCCGACTTCACTTTCGTTGATTTCCATTTCAAAATCTGCATGGAAATTCCCCTCGGAAAGCAGGATCATCTGATCGGACACGCTTATAATCGGCTCAAGCAGCTCTTTTCTGGAAAATTTTACTATTTTTATAATCTGGAAAATTAAGTAGGCGAAGGAAGCGATATACATTAGTTCAACGATAATCTGGAACAGACGCAGCCGTAATTTGGATTTGCTTACTCTGTTTTGGATTTGGTCGATGGCGTTGTCTGTCAGTGAGCTGATGGTTTGGATAGAGCTTTCATATTCGTCTCCGAACACATACGAAATGGCGGATTTGGTATTGCCGGATTTTGCCTGTTCTAAAGCTTGTTCTTCCAAAGGGACAAGGCTGTTAGAAAGATCTGCGATTTGGTTTAACAAGGTCCATTCTTCTTCTTTTATGTCATTTTTTTCAAGCCCTGCCCATGCGATGTCACGGGTTTTGTCCTCATTGAGTTCTTTCATGTAGGCATCGTAGCAGGTCTGGTTTGCAGTGACGGCATAGGTCTGTACGGCGGCGGTTAAAGCTTTCGAACCCAGACGGTATTGGTTTAGAAAAGTAGTTGTTTCAAGTTCTTCGTCCGTCACATGGCTCATAAAGAGATTTGTCCCGACAGACGCTAGCAGTAAAATTGCTCCCGCGATAATTGCAATTACGGATTGCCGGATAATTTTTTTTAACTGATAAGATTGGCTTTTTGTTTCCATAATTCTCCCCTCTGTACTTCTTATATTTGTTAAAAATATCTAGTTATATCTTACTTTATGTTACCAGATTCGTCAAGTTAAACAATAAGTTGTAATGGAAATCCATTTCTTTTACAGCCGCTTTGGCGGAGCATGGATTTACAGGGTTATTTCCATATAAAAAGGGCGGGAAGGATTTTTAGAATAGGTAATTCCTGACTGTTTACAAGAGAGCGGATCGTGTGTTACAATAAGAAACAATCTCAATCACGGAAATAGGAAAGCAGGAGGGGCAGTTGGATGAAAAAAGCGATGAATCAGTCGGTTTTAACTTTTATTTTGAATGGAGTATCGATCCTTTCAATGGTATTTATGGCAGTTTCCCTTTCGATTTACGGAAAAGTAAACCGGGACTTAAACGCTGCGAATAAAGAACGGTATGAGCTGACATATAATGCGAACCGTTTTATGAATGGTTCTTCTTATTTGACAAACGAAGTCAGGGCGTTTTCGGCAACCGGAAAGCAGGAGCATTATGACAATTACTGGAACGAGATAAATACTCTAAAGAACAGGGATTTAGGCATTGAAGCCATGCAGGAAATTGGAATTACGCAGGAAGAACAAAAGATGATTGAGGAAATGTCTGCGATTTCAAACTCTTTAGTTCCGTTAGAAGAACAGGCAATGGAAAAGGCGCAGCAGGGAAATGGCGCTGAAGCGGTGAATTATGTCTATGGAGATGCTTATAATCAATCCATCGGTGAAATCACTGCATTGAAGAATCAGTTTTTAGAGACGCTTGACAACAGGACATTAAGCAGGGTTGAGAGGCTGCAAAACGAGACGGGCATTCTGCGTATCGCGATGATTGTCGCAGTTTCGTTAGTGGGAATTTTACAGTTGATCAATATGATTTATACCAAAAGAAAAATACTCCGTCCGGTGATTGCCGTGAAAAACCAGATGGGGAAAATTGCGGACGGGAATCTTTCCTCAGAGTTTTCTTTAGAATCCGATACTTCTGAAATGGGTATGCTCGTTTCCTCAATCCACGAAACAAAACGGGAATTGAAAAAATACATAAATGACATTGACCAGAAGCTGGCGGAAATGGCAAAAGGGAATATGGATCTGTCTATTGACATTGATTACCGTGGGGAATTTTTGCCGATTCAAAATGCGCTTTCCCAGATTTTAGATGCTTTAAATCAGGCGCTGTTCCAGATTAACCGGACGGCAGGGCAGGTGACGCAGCAGTCAGAACGCATGACAAGCGCAGCGCAAGTGCTCTCAAACGGAGTTGTTTCACAGGCATCGGCTGTGGAGGAGCTTTCGGCAAGCATTAAGGATATTTCATTCCAGTTAGACACTACCTCAGAAGATGCAAACATTGCAAAAGACGCTTCAGCAGATGCGATGAAACATCTTCAGCTTAGCAGTGGAAAGATGACAGAGCTGACGTCAGCGATTATGGATATTTCGGAATCTTCCAATAAAATTGGCGGCATTATTAAGACGATTGAGGATATTTCATTCCAGACGAATATCCTTGCGCTTAACGCTTCCGTGGAAGCCGCGCGCGCGGGTGAGGCGGGAAAAGGATTTGCCGTTGTTGCGGGTGAAGTGCAAAATCTTGCCAATAAGAGCGCGGTGTCTGCGCAGGACATTACAGATTTGATTGAGAAGTCAATTAAACAAGTGGAATATGGGACGGCTCTTTCCAAGGATACGACAGAGGCTTTGACCGCATTGGTGGGAAGCGCGCAAGTGGCTACGGAAAAGATTGAGAAAATTGCTGATTCTGCTATGCAGCAGTCGCATTCACTCCAGCAGTTAAAGTTAGGCATGGAACAGATTTCAGATGTCGTACAGACAAATGCGGCTACGGCTCAGGAATCTGTCGCTTCCGCGCAAGAGCTGAACCGTCAGGCAGAAGAATTGAAAGTGGCTGTACATAGATTCCGGTTAAGGCGTTCCTAAATTTACAGTGTTGGCAGACAGCAAAACGTTTGTTGGCTGTTTTAAGGGGATTCGCATATAAAATATCCCGTGGCATAGTTCCGTCGATACGGATCTTGCCGCGGGATATTGTTTTTATTGACGGATATCTACATAGCCTGTTTCAAGCGCAGAATCTGTAAATTCGCAGCCGCCAGAGGGGTTTAAGCTGATAAATAATGTTTCAAGCTCATCTTCCATGACAATCCAAGCCATATGGACAACTGCCGTTTCGCCGGGGTTTATGCGCGCAATATAATTATTTCCCCGTTCTCCTCCATGTACGTCATAATAAATCATTTCCCACATATAGGACAATCCATGATTGACAATTCTGTCCCAGTCTCCCTTTTCCGTGGAGTCTTCTTCTGTTAAAATCTGCATTTGCCCGTCATTTTCATGAATGCGGGGCATATCCCCAAAAAATAGGACGTCTGTGAGCGGCTCTTCACCGGTATTCGTATATTCCACTGTGGCATAAACCAGTTTTTGTCTGGCTTGACGGGTCTTTACTTCTTCGCTCAGGGAATCGGCGTCTCCATCTTTTATATATTGTATCGTAGCCGGACGCAGGCTGCCATTTTCGTCTGTTTCATTTCGGAGGGTTTCATCTGTCTGGGCGGCGTCTAACAGGCTGATCGTATCGGATATTTCTACATTAGATATTTTTGCTAAGAGGGTGGAGCCGTCTATTGGAAAACTTTCGCCGATTGCGTGAATGTTTTTCATATCTTCTTTAGAGATAGAAGTAATGGTTTTAGCTTCTTCCCCTTCGGCTTGCTCTTTTTGGTTATTCAGGCAGTCGCTCCAGTTTTCAGCAATTACAAACGCATCTTTCTCCGAATCTTTGGCCGGGATTAAATTTATATTTTCCGCGATTTTCATGGCTTCTTCTTTGCTGACGTCTGAAGCGGCATATAACTCCATTACATAATGAACGTCTGTATATGCGACATAGATTCTCTGGTTAAAAGTAATCTCATCCGGGTATAAGTTGGGGTAGGTTAGGTAGATCCCTTTGCGTCCATTCGCAGTAAATTCTTCACTGGACAGCACATCGTCATGTTCCGCTTCAAATGCGTCATCTCCGGTATCCATACGGTAAAATCTCATGCTTATGCCGCCCTTATTCAGGGAATCTTCAAAACTGTATTTCCCCCTTTCCGTTTCCATCATGCCATCTGGAAGATAGCCGATTTCCAATTTTACATTCGGGATAGAAAGGGCTTTCCCGTTGCTTTTTGTATCGTCTGTGGCATTTTCTGAATTACGCTCATCGCCTGTCACTGAGACACTGACGCCATGCGTCCCTGTCTGTTTTTGCTGTAGTTGGTAGATGCTTACTCCGGCAAATACCGTAGTTCCGCAAAACAGGATTGCCGCTAAAGAGGCGGCAATGGTTTTGCCCATGCGTCTGCCTTTATAGGAAGTCTGTTTCGTTTGCAGTTGTTTTTTCACTTCTTTTTCCACCATAATTTTCATCTCCTCCGGCATTTTTGGAAAATCATATTTTAAATTTTCAAATTCCATAGTTGTTCCTCCATTTCTTTCTATTCGGATACGCTTCTTACGTCACTGCCTGTCCGAGTTCCCTGCGCATCCGGTTTCTTGCCCGCGCAAGACGGTTTTTTACGGCGCTTTCCGTAATTCCAAGCATTTTTGCCGTTTCTTTCACGCTGTATCCTTCCAGATAGTATAAAATGATACAGATTCGAATGTCTGTTGGAAGCTGTCTGACTGCTTCATACAAATCAGAATAATCTTCCGGTTCTTTGGCAGTTTCATGGTATTCTTCTAAAGATACAAGGCGCTTTTCCCGACGCATAAGGGCATAGCATTCATTAATCAGTATTTTTATCAGCCATGTCTTTGCGTAGGAATCTTGCCGAAGCGTATGAAGTTTAGTAAACGCTTTGACAATGCTTTCCTGTATCGCATCTGCGCAGTCTGCGTCATTGCCCAGAAGTGTTTTTGCCACATGGTATAACGTATCCTCAGAGGCAAGAATGAGTTCTCCTAATTGTTCTTTATTCATAGTATCCTTTCCGCCGGCCAGCTTTTTTGCATTTACACTAATTAGATGATTGAGGAAGGGAAATGGTCTCATATCTTTTTAAAAAATATAATCAGTTCGAATGTTTTTATGAATTGACAATGTTCCCATGTCGATTTTTGTGTTGATAAACGCTTCTATGTCAAGCGTACTTTAAGTGAGAGAAAACGTAACATTTTGTTTCGTATTGATATGCAGTTTTAAACACAGTATTCTTAAAGGAAATGGTTCGGCGCTTCAATTTTAACAGATTTTTATAAATCCAGCAGGGATTGGACGAATATGTTTATGGGATAAATCCCTTTTTTTACCAAATAGATTCGTGTTTTAAACATTGCATTTAAGGTATTGGAAGCATTGTGGAACAAAAATGTTCGTTCCTATTGGCGGGGCAGGCAGGAAGATCATGGCAAATGATTGAATTATGAATGAATGGCTGGAAGCTTTACTGCTTGTAATCACTAATTTATTTGTATGTCAGCATTCAAAAAAACAAGAAAGTTCTTGACAGCTAATCTATGTTAGTATATACTAACTACAAAGATAAAGAGAAAATGAACTGAGAAAGGGGGATGCGTATGCCGTTATCTATGGCGCAGGAAGGGGAATGCAATATAATCCGCAAAGTAGGAGGAAAAGAGGAGACGAGGCGGTTTTTGGAAAAGCTTGGCTTTGTTGCCGGGGGTTCGGTGACGGTGGTTTCGGAAATAGGTGGGAATATAATAGTGAATGTGAAGGATTCCAGAATTGCAATCGGAAAGGATATGGCGAATAAAATTTTGGTATAAGGAGGGGCATGATGACATTACGGGAAATGGAATGTGGCAAGGCGGTAAAGGTGAAAAAGATTTCCGGCGAAGGTCCGGTGAAAAGGAGGATTATGGATATGGGAATTACGAAAGGAGTGGATATTCTTGTAAGGAAGGCTGCGCCTCTTGGGGATCCTCTGGAAGTTACTGTAAGGGGATACGAATTATCTTTGAGAAAAGTGGATGCAGAGCTGATAGAGGTGGAGTAAATTTTTTTTCATAGAAAGTTAGTTTTGACTAATATTTGATAGCGTAAACATACCGACACAGAGAAGAAAAAGTGGCGGACGTTTTGGGTGGCATAAGTTTTATTTGCAGCTCTGCCGCTAACCGGTGAAGCTGCTGTGTAAATTGATCAAAGAAAGGAATCAGGTTATGGGTGTAAAAATAGCGTTGGCAGGAAATCCAAACTGTGGGAAAACGACATTGTTTAATGCGTTGACCGGATCGAACCAATTTGTCGGAAACTGGCCGGGAGTTACGGTAGAAAAGAAGGAGGGCAAATTAAAGGGCGCGAAAGATGTGACAATCGTGGATTTGCCGGGGATATACTCTCTTTCTCCGTATACGTTAGAAGAAGTTGTTGCAAGAAATTATCTGATTACAGAGAGGCCGGACGTCATTTTGAATATTGTAGACGGCACGAATTTGGAGCGGAATTTGTATTTGTCCACACAGATTATGGAGCTTGGCATTCCGGTTGTACTGGCAGTGAATATGATGGATTTAGTGGAAAAAAACCAAGACCAGATCCATATAGATAAACTGGGGAAGAAAATGGGCTGTGAGGCAGTGGAAATTTCTGCTTTAAAGGGAACTGGGATTGAAAAGGCGGCAAATAAAGCGGTTAGCCTGGCAAAGAAAAAAGAGAAAACGGCTAGGGTATGTCAGTTTCAAGAACAGGTGGAAAAAGCGGTTTTGTCTGTTGAAAAAAAACTTGGATCTGAAATACCGGAGGGACAGAAGCGTTTTTTCGCAATAAAACTGTTGGAGCGGGACGATAAAATTGGCGGGCAGATTAGCCGCCTTCCCGATGTGGCAAAGGAAATTGAAACGCTGATGCAGGCGTTTGACGACGATGTGGAAAGCATTATTACAAATGAGCGGTATGAATATATCTCCTCGGTGATCGGGGAATGCTATACGAAAAGCAGGACGCAATCCTTGACAATTTCAGATAAAATTGACAGAATTGTAACGAATAGAATTTTAGCTCTGCCGATTTTTGCGGCCATTATGTGGCTGGTGTATTATGTGTCTGTGTCGACTATCGGGTCATGGGCGACAGATTGGGTGAATGACGGCGTATTTGGCGATGGGTTTTCTCTATTTGGCATGGAAGCGGCAAGCGTTCCAAAGCTTGTGGAAGGGGCGCTTGATGCGGTAAATTGCGCGGGCTGGCTAAAAGGGCTTGTTTTAGACGGAATTGTAGGCGGCGTGGGCGCAACGCTTGGATTTACGCCGCAAATGTTTGTCTTGTTTTTCTTCCTCGCGTTTCTGGAAGGGTGTGGATATATGGCGCGGGTTGCATTTATAATGGATCGCATCTTCCGTAAATTTGGGCTGTCGGGAAAATCTTTTATTCCTATGTTGATTGGAACAGGATGCGGCGTTCCCGGCATTCTGGCGTCAAGGACGATTGAGCAGGACAGAGACCGTAAAATGACTGTAATGACGACAACGTTCATTCCATGCGGAGCAAAGCTTCCGATTATTGCGTTAATTGCAGGGGCGTTTTTCCATAATTCCGGCTGGGTGTCGTTTAGCGCATTTTTCGTGGGGATTGCCGCAGTCATTTGTTCCGGCGTAATACTGAAAAAAACAAAAATGTTTTCCGGCGAGCCGGCGCCATTTGTGATGGAGCTTCCGGCTTACCATATGCCGTCACTGAAAAATGTATTGCGGAGTATGTGGGATCGCGTCTATTCGTTTATCAAAAAAGCCGGAACGGTCATTTTGCTGTCCGCTGTCGCGCTTTGGTTTTTACAGGGATTTGGCTGGGTGGACGGTTCCTTTGCCATGTTAGAGGCAGACCAGCTTGAAAGCAGTATTTTGGCAGCGCTTGGCGGCTTGGCGGCGCCGCTCTTTACGCCGCTTGGCTGGGGGGATTGGAAAATGGCGGTGGCAACATTTACCGGACTGATAGCAAAAGAAAATGTAGTGATGGCTTTTGGGACGCTTTTCGGTTTTGCGGAAGTGGCGGAAGACGGAAGGGAATTTTGGCAGGCGCTTTCGGCAAGTATGCCGGCAGTGGCGGCGTACTCCTTCTTAGTGTTTAATCTGCTTTGCGCGCCTTGTTTTGCGGCAATGGGGGCGATGAAAAGAGAGATGAATAACGGGAAATGGTTCTGGTTTGCGGTATTCTATCAGACGGCATTCGCATATCTTGTGTCGTTTTGTATCTATCAAATAGGCGCAATGGTTACAACAGGGGCATTTGGCGTTGGGACAATTTTGGCAGTGGCATTGATTGCAGGGTTTTTGTATCTTTTGTTCCGTCCGTACCGAAAGAGCGGGAGTTTCGGATTGAAAATGGCTGTTAAGGCAAAATAATATTAAGATAGAAAGAAGGTATGGCATGGGAACGTTTTTCGTGGGATGCATAGTGTTATGTTGTGTGGGAGCCGCGGTCAGGAGCGTGGTTTTAGGGAAGAAAAAAGGAAAAGGATCTTGCGGCGGAGACTGTGGGAGGTGTAAGGGCTGCCATTAGGCGGGGCTTTTGCATATGCGTTGCATGATTGGTTATATGGTTTCTGCCTGACAGGCGCTTATGGCTTGTCAGGAAAAAATCATATCTTAGAATTGCGTAAAATGCCGTAAAACGTTTTCCGGCATTTTTTTGTTTTGGGAGGGAAAATAGATGTATGATACGATACTGTTTGACTTAGACGGAACGTTAGTGGATTCTGGCTTAGGGATTACAAATTCCGTTGCGTATTCCTTGAAACGGTTTGGGATTGAGGTGTGGGACCGGACGGAATTGTACCGTTTTATCGGGCCGCCTCTGCATGAATCCTATGAGAATTATTATGGTTTTTCTCCAGAGAAAGCAAAAGAGGCAGTAGAGGTTTATAGAGAATATTACCGGAAAAAGGGGATTTATGAGAATAAAGTTTATGATGGGATCTTGGACTTGCTTATGCGCCTTTACCATGCGAAAAAGAAGCTGATTGTCGCAACTTCTAAGCCGGAAACGTTTGCAAAGCAGATTTTGCGGCATGTAAGGCTGGAGGAATATTTTTCGTATATTGCGGGCTCAAATCTGGACGGGAGCCGGACGAAAAAAGAGGAGGTGATTTCTTATGCGCTTGCGGCAGGCGGCGTGACGGATTTAAAAAAGGCGGTAATGGTTGGAGACAGGGAGTATGACATATTAGGGGCGAAAAAAGCCGGGATAGACGGCATTGGCGTTTTATTTGGCTATGGGAGCAGGGAAGAGCTGTGTAAATCGGGGGCAGTTTTTACTGCGGATTGCCCAAGAGATATTTTTTCGTTTCTTATACAATAGAATCCTTATGAATTTACCGGTTTTTGCCGATGTAACAGGTAAAAGCGGCAGAGGCATAAGGAGGGGCAAAGATATGAGCTTATCAGTTAAGAGTGATAATAACGGCATTTCGGCTGGTATGTCTAGCCATATGGCAGGGGTAAAGAACAGGGAAGAAACCGTGCAGAAATGGCGGAAACGGAATGAAAAGAAGAAAATGATAAAAAGGAGCCTAAACTATAATCCAAGGGAAATTGCAAACCAATTAGTTCAGGCCTCAAAGTCCAGAGTGGCGGCGGTTGTTTTAATTCGGGCGAAAGGGAAACTGGTATCTTTGCAGCAGGCGTATGTGTCGGAACAGTATGATCAGGCGGAAGTGCGCACAGCGTTAGCCCATGCAAAGCGCATGGTTGAGTGTTCCAGATTAAAGGTGCGTAATTTAAAGGAAGAAGAACAGTTAAAAACCCGCAATGACAAAGGGGAAGATGACGGGAAGATCAAGCGCAGGAGAGAAGTGCGTAAACGTGTGAAGAAAAAAGAGCAGGAATTGAAAGTGAAGCTTGCGATAGAGGAGGGGCATCGGGTTTTAAAGGAAAAACAGCGCCAGCAGGAGCTTAGGCAGAAACGCCGTTTGCACAGGAATGAGGAGCTTGGCAAAATATCGGAAGCGGACATGAAGTATATGGAAGACAAGTTGAGGGAAAGAGAAAACAGCCATTCCGTGGACGACAATGGCGTAGTTTTGGAATTAAGCGGCGCAAGCGCGCAATTAACAGAGTTAAAGATGATGGAACAGCAAGTAGAGCAGCAGGTGGAAATGGAAGTGGAAATGAGTATGTCTGCGGCAGACTTTGGCGGATCGTCCCTGTCATCGGCAGATTTGGGAACTGCGTCCGGCGGGGGAAGTGTGGGAGTATCTGAGATGGCGGCGGCAACAGTAGACGTGTCGGTGTAAAACTGTTATACTGGTATTCAAATAAAGTATATGGAGGCGTAGCGATGGACATTAAGATTCAAAATGATTCAGCGTCGGCAGTTTGCCAGACGTTTGGGGCGGAATTATTATCTTATCAAACGAAAGACGGAAAAGAATATATGTGGCAGAAAGATCCGGCCTATTGGGCGAAAACTTCTCCGGTGCTGTTCCCTTATATTGGCCCGGTGTTAAGTCCGGTCCAGATTCACGGAAAAGCGTATGATATGCCGCGTCATGGTTTTGTAAAGGATGCGGAGTTTGAAATTGCCGCGCAAGGAGAGGATTTCGTGACGCTTAAAACGGAATCTAACCCGAAAACGCTGGCGGTTTATCCGTATGAGTTTACATTTACGGTTACATTCCGGTTAAATGGCGCGGCTCTTGACGTAATTTACGGCGTAGTGAACCGAAGCGGGGAAGAACTGCCTTTTTTGGTTGGAGGGCATCCGGCGTTCTTTTGCCCGATGGAACAGGGAGAGAAATTTACGGAATACCTGCTGCATTTTGAAGACAATGACAAAGAGGACGTGGCGTTAAATTATCCGCTGTTTGATAACGATGCAATCCTGTTTGAAGATTTTAAGGTAAGGACGGTAAAACTAATCCATCAGGAAACGAAACGCGGCATCCAGTTTGATTTTCCGGATTATCCGTCCATTGCCTTTTGGACGCCGATTGGGAAGGAGGCGCCGTTTCTTTGTCTGGAGCCATGGTGCAGTGGGACATTAGATCAGGCGCCAAATACGAACCTTTTGGAAAAAAAGTATGCGCAGACGCTTTCGGCAGGGGAATCAAAGGATTACCGCTTTACGGTTGCGCCGTGTAAATGAGGGCGGGAATGATTCGGTATATTATGTTTGCGGCGGCGCTTTTGTGTTTGCTTTTTTGTTATTTGTTTTTCCGCATTCGAAAACTGCTTCGGTTTTATGGGGCGGATTTAGAGAAAAAATGGGTGAAAGCAGTAAATGCGCTGCTTGCAGCAGGGATTTCCGCGTCTTGTCTGGCAATTTTTTGGACAGGCGCGGTTGTCGCGCTTTATGCGGTGGGTTGTTCTGTCATATTAGATCTGATTGTATTTATGGGACGTAAGGCAGGCGGAGCGGGTTTGTGGGCCGGGAAGGGATTTTTCTATAAACTGTATCAGAGCGGGCTTTTGCCGGTATTGTTTGCGGCGGCAGTGTTTGTGTACGGCTGGCAGAATATGCGTCAAATCCGGCTGACCGTTTATCAGGCGCAGACAGAGAAAGACGTTACGCCGTACCGGATTGCGCTTTTGACGGACGTGCATTATGATTCCGTTCAAGACAGCAGTGTTTTGAAAGATAAAATTCAGGAAATAAACGAACAGAATGTGGATATTGTGGTTCTGGGCGGGGATATTGTGGAGGAAGGCACTTCGAAGGAGAAAATGCAGGAAGCGTTTCAGCTTCTGGGCGGGATTAAAAACCGGCATGGAGTGTATTATGTGTATGGAAACCATGACAGGCAGCCGTATACAAACCACCGGACGTATACCGATGAGGAGTTAGAGCAGGCAATACTGGCAGGCGGAATTGAGATTTTAGAGGATTCATTTGTGGAAATCGGCGGCGATTTGATTTTAGCAGGCAGGAAAGACGCGGCTTGGGGACAGACGAAACAAAGGGCGTCCGTCGGCGAGATTTTGGAAGGCGCAGACAGGGAAAAGTATGTGATTATGGCAGACCACCAGCCAGTCGATGCAGAGGAAAATGCCGCGCAGGGCGTGGACTTAGAGCTGTCAGGGCATACGCATGCCGGGCAGATTTGGCCGATGGGCGTATTGTCGGAATGGTTTGGCGCATTAAATTATGGGGAATACGAAAAAGACGGATGTAAGGTAATCGTTTCTTCCGGCGTGGCAGGCTGGGCTTATACGATACGGACGGGAAAGCATTGTGAGTATGTAATCGTGGAATTAAGCTAGGCTTTGCATTTTATGAAGCATTTTTATGTAAACATTTTATAGAAAAAAAATTATCTTGACAGATATGCGGGATATGATATACTTTGAGAAACAAAAGAAAGAACATTCCGGTGTCAGGACAATGTTGTCATTGGTACTGGTGAAAAGGGAAACAGGTGGAAGTCCTGTACGAACTCGTCACCGTGATTAGGGAGTGAAGGCTGATAAATCACTGGGAAACTGGGAAGATAGCCTAAGCGTGGATCTTTGAGTCGGGAGACCTGCCGGAATGTGTACAGAAACGATAGTTTCAGGCCACGAGTGATTGGTTGTACATGAAAAACCGCAGGTTCTTGCGGGATTTTTGGACGATTTTAAATGTGAACCCTTTGCCTGTAATTAGGAGAGGGTTTTTTTATGCAGTGTTGAGATGGGAGAAAAGCCAAGATGGAGCATTCGTACCGTTTTTTTGAAAACAGGGATTGTGAATATTTTCCCTGCCATCAGGGACTTACTGAGTTGAACTGCCTGTTTTGTTACTGCCCGCTTTATGGTTTGGAACATTGTTTCGGGGAGGGGGAATTTGTGGAGCAAGACGGAAAACGGGTAAAAGACTGTTCAAACTGCGTGTTTCCGCATAAGCCAAAACATTACGATGCGTTAGTTTTGGCATTGCGCGCGCAGAATAAAAAGAGAGAAAACACATAGAAATCGAAAGGGAGATAAAAATAGTGAATAAGAAGAATAAAACGTTTCAGAGGGTATCAGTTTTGCTGTTGTTTTCATTTTTGCTGGCAGTGGCAGGATGCGGCAAAGACACAACCCCAAAAACCGTCCCGGAGACAGAAACGGCTTCTGATTTGTCAGAAGGCGGCGTGATTGGGGAAGGCAGCAGGGAATTTGCGTTTACGGTTGTGGAAAAAGATGGGAAAGAAACGGAATTTGAGGTGCATACGGAGAAAGAAACCGTTGGGGAAGCGCTTTTGGAGCTTGGGCTGATTTCAGGGGAAGAAGGCGAATACGGGCTTTATGTGAAAACAGTGAATGGCGTAACGGCGGATTTTGACGCTGACGGCGTATACTGGGCATTTTATATCAATGACGAATATGCGCAGACCAGCGTGGATATGACGAAAATTGAAGATGGGGCTAGTTACTCCTTTCGGATAGAATAGCATTGAAGCTTACGACGAGGGAAATTGCCGTTTTTGCAATGCTTGGCGCCGTGATGTATGTTTCAAAGATGATTATGGAACTTGCCCCAAATATTCATCTGCTTGGCGTTTTTACGGTTGCTTTTACAGTGGTGTACCGCAAAAAAGCGTTGTATCCGATCTATGCCTATGTATTGTTAAATGGATTATTTTGCGGGTTTGCCGGATGGTGGATTCCATATCTGTATGTATGGACGTTTCTTTGGGGCGTTGTCATGCTTTTGCCAAGACAGATTCCGAAACGGGTTCGGCCGTTTGCATATATGACGGTTTGCGCGATACATGGATTCTTGTTTGGAACGCTCTACGCTCCGGCGCATGCGGTTTTGTATGGGTTAAGCCTAAAGGGCATGATTGCATGGATTGTGGCGGGCCTGCCTTTTGATTTTATACATGGCGTAAGCAATTTTTTCTGTGGGATACTGGCTGTGCCGATTATATCTGTATTGCGCTATGCGGAAAGGAATGCAAATCAGGAATAAATATTTTATGACAAAAAGCATAGAATTGATTACATGGAAACTTAAGTGTCATTGGAAAAAGTCGATATTTATAGTATATCGACTTTTTTTGACGGTTTGGAGGAGCTATGTTAAAAATCGCAGTTTGTGACGATGACAGTTTGATACGGGAGATTGTGCGCGCGGCAGTGGAGCGGACAGTGAATGCCAAAACAGATTTCTATGAGAGCGGGGAAGATTTGCTTTCTTCTGAGACGGCCTATGACATTGTTTTTCTCGATATTTGTTTTGGGGGAGAAGGGGATACGCAAAAGCAAAATGGCATGGAGACTGCGAGAAAGTACCGGAGCCGTTCAGATGGCCTGATTATTTTTATAACGGCTTTGCGGGAATATGTATTTGAAGCCTATGACGTAGAGGCGTTTCATTATCTGACAAAACCGCTTGATGAAGAAAAATTATGCAGCGTCATCAAACGCGCGGCGGCAAAGGCAGAGGAAAAAATTGTCGTTCCGGTCTTGTCGGTGAAGGCAAATGGGAAATGCCTTCAAATAAAGACGCCAGATATTTATTATGCTGAAAATGACGGAAGGAAAGTGGCGCTGCATACGAAAAATGGCGTTGTTTCCTACTATGAGAAAATGGAAGCGCTGCAGCAGGAATTAGGGGAGGGGTTTTACCGCTCACACAGGGGCTATCTTGTCAATTTGAATGAAATTGCAGGATATGACCGCACAAGCATTACTTTAAAATGCGGGGATACCGTGTTCTTAGCAAAGTTAAAATACAATGATTTTGTGGCGGCATATATGGATTATTTAATGAAATAATTAGGACGGGAATGGAAATGAAAAATGTAATCTATGCTTGTCTGGACATTGCAGAATCAGCGGCTTTAGGAGGTCTGTTGGTTTATCTGATGAAAGGAATGCTGCCGGAGCGGTTTGTCTGGAAGGGGAAAATCCACGCTTCTTTCTTTTTTTGGCTGCAGTTTGTGGCGGCGCGTGAATTTTTGTCGTATTCAAACTTGGTGAAACGTCTGATTTACGGGGAGGGAATGCAGATTGCAAGCAGCAGGCAGAGCATAGCTCCTGTACTGGCAAGCTTGTGCATAACGCTTTTGGCGGGATTCCTATTGTATCGGGGAAGCCGCATAAAAGCAGTCTCTCTTGTGGCGGCGTTTTATGCTTTTTTGGAGCTGATACGGTTCTTTATGTATCCATTTGCGGTCTGGTGCATTGGCAGATGGGTGGATTGGTATACGGAGCGAAATTTTGTGGCAGAAAATGGCGATCTCGCTTTATATTATGCGGGAATTGAGCGGGTGGAGCTGTTTTGGAATGTGTCTCATGCTTGTCTGGCGTTTGCAGGGGTTTTAACGTGTGTTTTTTTGTATAAACGCGCGCTGGCGTCTGGCGGGACGGCATACCGGCCGGAAGAAGCGGCTGTTTTGTGCGTGCCGGAGCTGATGGGGCTGTCATTTACGGTAATGTTAAGGAGTATTTTGTTTTATTATGAAAAGGAAGTCTATAATCTGGTGGATCATTATCCGGAATTGAATGGAATGATCCCCTGTGTGGCGTTTCTTTGCATTGCATCTATTCTTTTAAATGTGAAAATGCTTGGAAAGGTGGAAAGAGAGCATGAGAAAAGGCGGCGGGCCGAGTTGTGCCAAAGCCGGGCGGAGGAGCTGTATGCGCATGTCAAAGATTTGGAAAGCGTAAATTTAAAAATACGGGGAATGAAGCATGATTTAAAACATTATACGGCGGATATCCAGGCGCTTCTTTTGAAAATTGAATCTGGTGATATGTGGGCAAAAGAGGAACTGCGCCATTATGTGGATTCGATGCATCTGTCCTTAGAGCGGCTTGACAGTAAATGCCAGACGAACCACCCAGTTACAGACGTGATTATAGGGCGGTATGAGCGGCTGATGGAGCAAAAGCAGATTTCATTTTCCTGTGATTTTATTTATCCAAAGCAGTTTGGCATTGATGTTTTTGATTTGAGCGTAATTTTAAACAATGGATTGGAAAACGCCTTAGAAGCGTGTGAACGGGAACCGGGAAAAGCAAAGGCTTCCATTCTGTCGAAACAGAAAGGGAATATGTTTTTTATTACGATTGAAAATACATGTTCAAAGCGGATGCGCTGGGGAGAGGAATTTCCTATTTCAGAGAAGCGCGAAAACGGACATGGGCTGGGCTTAAAAAATATAAAGGACTGCGCGGAACGGTATTTTGGCAGAGTATGCGTACAGATATTGGATAATCGGTTTATTTTGACGGTTATGCTTCAGGGGCAGTCTGTTCCATGACAAAAATAAGGTTATTTGTTACAAAGGACTGTACATTCAAAAAGAGATTGCCGATACTAATAATACATCGTAAAAAACAGATTGCACAGGAGGGATTTTTATGCGTATTACAAATCAGATGTTAGCCAGAACAGCCCAAAAAAGCGGGATTCCACTACAGCAGACGTCTTTACTGGATATTATGAATAAGAAATCGGCGTCCGCTTCAGATTGGGCGTCTTCTCTGGGAAATACGAAAAATACAAATTCACTTCTCCAGAATTTAAGCGATAAGGAGAATAAAAAGTTAGGAGAGGCGGCAAAAAATTTAAGCGGTTATGCGGCAGGTCTCTTAGGAGACGGAGAAGATTCCCTGTTTGCGGAAGCGGAAAAAACGGGGGACACGAAAGAACTTGTGGATCACATTTCAGGCATGGTGGATTCTTATAATAAAACAATCAAACAGTTAAAAGGATCTGATTCAGCGCTGAATGGTTTTTATCTTCAGGAACTGAAAAACTATGCGGCAGAAAACGAAGATGCGTTAAAAGCGGCAGGCATTACGAGAAATAAGGACGGCAGCTTAAGCGTCGACAAAGATACGTTAAGCGCGGCAGGGCTTGACGTATTGAAAGCGGCGTTTGGGGGCGCTTCCGGTTTTACGGAAAAGGTAGGCTATGTCAGCGGCAGAGTGGCGGAAAATGCATCTGCGTACAGCAACAGCATTTTAAGCGGCTACAACAGCGCCGGAAAGGAAGCTCTTAGTTCCTACGCGAAGAATATGTACAATTTCTGGGGATAGGTGAGGCTTATGGTAGGAAATGTAGGTCAGATTGTTGAGTCGATGAATGCGGCGAATAATGCGCGATCGGGGCAAAATACAGCGAATGCGGCGTCGCCGGATTTTAAGGATTATCTGGAAACGGCTCTGTTAAGTTCAAGAAACGGTCTGTTTTCCAGCGGATTGGGAGGCGGTTATTCGTACTTAAATCCGTTATCCGGCTCCGTCTGGCAGATAGCAATGTTAGAAGCTCTGCGGGACGAACTGAAAAAGGGACGTAAGTCAGAGGAGAAGGAAGGCGAAACCTTGAAGGAAGACGTTTCTTCTTCCCAGACGGAACAGACGAAAAAGGAAGACTGGGTCAGTATCCGCGTGATTCGGCGGTATCAGTCTCCACATAAGGAAGAAAGCGGCGGAAACGTCCGTGTTTTGGTTTAAATAATTTCATATGCGGTTCAAGTATCGGTAAAAAAGGGACAGACTATCATTGTAAATCAAGATAGTCTGTTTTTTGTTGTGTAAATTCTTCCATAATAATTTGTATCACAAAAAACAAAGGAGGAGAATATGGGAAACATATACGGATATGCACGTGTCAGTACGAGAGAGCAAAACGAGGACAGGCAGTTAATCGCATTACAGGAAGTTAGGGTGCCAAAACAAAATATTTATTTGGATAAGCAGTCGGGCAGGGACTTCAACCGTCCGATGTATCTGCGCTTATTAAAAAAACTAAAAAGGGAGGATCTTCTTTATATACAGAGCATAGATCGCCTTGGAAGGAATTATGATGAAATTTTAGAGCAATGGAGAATCTTAACGAAAGAGAGAAAAGTGGATATTTCAGTGCTGGACATGCCCCTGCTGGATACGAGGAGGGGGAAAGATTTAATGGGAACGTTTTTGAGTGACATTGTGCTTCAGGTATTGTCTTTTGTGGCGGAAAATGAGAGGAAATCAATCCGGCAGAGACAGAGAGAAGGAATAGAAGCGGCCAAACTGCGCGGCGTGCAGTTTGGCAGGCCGAAACTGCCGATGCCGGAAAATTTTTTGGAAGCTTATGCAAGGTGGGTTTCAAAAGAAGTGTCGGGGGCAAAAGCGGCGGAACAATGCCATATGACAATGTCGACTTTTTACAGATGGGCGAATCAAAGAAAAGAGCAGGAAAGCAGGGAAGAAAAATAAAATAGATTTCCAGAAAGTGTACCTTTTGCAAAAATCTGTAACATACATACTTTTAATTATTTTAATATAAAATCGACAAAAAGGCAATAGAATTGACATTATTTTTGGGATTTGGAGCGTGGAGAGCTGGTTTTCAAAAGGTACACTTTTTGAAAAATGAAGTGAGTAAATTAGAAAAAATAGTCCATTTAGAGTTGCAAAATAGATGAAAGAGAGGAGGAGTAACGGAAGCGGTTCTTATGATGCAACAGATTATATCAAATAAAAATGTTTAAGGAGAGGATACAATGGCAAAGGAAATTAAATCGTTTAAAGTACATCCTGATTATGAAGAAGCGGAAATAAATTTTCGAAGAAAAGTGGGGTGGGAATTTATAAGCACACAAGAAATTTATAACAAAGACACCCATATGGAAGGAGGTATTTTCACTGATACTGTAACGAGTGTAACTGAGACAACGCATTTTGTAAAACTTACATTCCAGAGGGAGACGGAAAATGTAAACCCAGAGTTAATATCTTTGGAAAGGCAGATAGATAATATGCGTCCTCCAGAGGAACCACATACTTGGGGAACCATGGCTTTGATTGTAGGGTTTATGCTCTATGTGCTTCCGGGAATATTTATGATGTCATCTAATAAAAAGAAGAAGCAGGAATATGAGCGCGTTTATTCTGAATATCAAAATGAGTTCAGGCGGCTGCTTGCCCGTGTAGATGAACTTCAAATGGTGAAATCTTAAAGAAAGATAAGGAGAGCGCAATGGAAAACAAAAAATATGCCCAGATTCAGTATGATCCGGAAGATTTGCATAATGCCGCAGTCAAAGAAGTGACAGATCAGGGGGCAGAGGAATCTTTACTTGTCAACGAACTGGCGGAACAAGTTAAAGAGATGGCGCAAAGCGTGGAAATTCATTCAGAAAAAGAGGAAAAGAAAGCCCCTGATGTAATGGACGTGTTTGCGGGGGAAGCTGTGGCAGTGGAAGAATTTCCGGCAGAAATGGAGACGGAACTAGAAAAAGAGACGGAAGCAGAAAAGAAGACGGCGCCAGAAAAGGAGATGGAACTGGAAAAAGAGCGCGTTTCCGGTGAAAAAGAGCCGACGCAGGAAAGCGTTTTATATGAAGAATCGGATATTAAGAATATAAAAGAGGATATTGCATGTATTTATGGCGTAATGCGTCGTTTGGAGAAAAAATTTGAAGCGGAGATACTGGATTCGCAGAATAAGGCGGAAGCGGTCAAGAGTATCTATAAAGAGCTCAATGAGTATAAAGCGGGCCTTGTAGAAAAGGCGTTAAAAAATGTCCTTTATGACATCATTGACATGCGTGAAATGATGTTTTCTAAAGTGAAATTTGTCCGGGAGAAAGAAGGAAAAGATATGATTCCGCTAGAGGAGTTTGAATCTTATGCGGACGATATTGGAGATATTTTAGAAAAGCATGAGGTAACGATTTATAAAGGTGAGACGGGGGTGGAAAATACAGCAGTCAGACAGAAGATTGTCCGAAAAGTAGAGACTGCCGACGCATCAATGGTAAAAAAAGTAGCGGAAAGCTTGAGTTATGGATATGAGTACAATGGTAAAATCATTTACCCAGAAAAAATTAGTATTTATGTAAAAAGTAAAGAGTAAAAGAGGTAGATATTATGGAAAATAAAGCATTTGGCATTGACCTTGGAACGACCTATTCTTGTATTAGTTATGTAGATGATATTTCAGGAGAGCCGGTTGTAGTAGATAACAGTGAAGGGACTAATGTAACGCCGTCCATTGTGTGTTTTGAAGATGAGGACACTATTGTTGTCGGCAACGTTGCAAAAGAAACGGCAGTGGTATCGCCGGAAGCCACCTGTGAATTTGTGAAGCGCAGAATGGGGGTGGATAAGGTAGCGATTACATATAATGGAACAGATTATTCCCCAGAGCAGATTTCTTCTTTGATTTTAAAAAAACTGGTGAAAGATGCGGAAGAAGCCCTAGATACAAAAATCAAGGATGTTGTAATCACCTGTCCCGCTTATTTTGGGATTGCAGAGAAAACAGCGACGGAAAATGCCGGGAAAATGGCAGGTTTAAATGTGCTTGAAATTATCAATGAGCCGACGGCGGCCGCGCTTTGTTATGGAAGCCTCCGCGACGTAGAAGACAAAACGATACTAGTCTATGACTTGGGCGGCGGCACGTTTGATGTAACGATTATCCGCGTTACTCCGGAAGAAATTGTCGCAATCGCAACGGACGGCGACCATCAGTTGGGCGGAAAAGACTGGGACACGGCAGTGATGAACTGTGTGGAGGAAGTATTTCGTGACCAAAAATCGTTTGACGATGAATTTGATTTAGAAGCCCAGCAGGATTTGCGTCTGCGGGCGGAAAAAGCAAAACAGCAGCTTACAGGGAGGCCGAAAACAAAAGTAATCGTACAGGCTTCCGGCGCAAAGGCAAATATAGAATTTACAAGAGATGAGTTTGATGAAATCACAAGCGCGCTCCTTAGCCAGACATTAGATAAAACAAAAGCTGCGATTGAAGCGGCTGAAAAAAAAGGCGTGACAAAAATAGATGAAATTATTTTAGTGGGCGGTTCCTGTAAAATGCCTCAGGTACGCGCGGCAGTGGAAGGCGCTTATCCTGATATTCCGGTTAAGATGTTCGAGCCGAATACGGCAGTTGCAAAAGGCGCTGCGCTTCATGCGGAGGCATTGTCTAAAGGACACGTCGAGTTACAAAAATGGCGGGATGAACTAAAAGAAGCGGTGGAAAACCTGAATAAAGACAGGGCGCAGGAAGATAAAATTGATATTGACACACTGACGGAGGATACGATTTCCAAGGAGGACATGGAAGCGATCAAGAAAGAAGTGGAAAAGAACGGCGGCGATGCGCAGAAGGTGAAATTTGCCATTGGCGGGAAAGCCAGAGAAGGCGGCAAACAAGGCCCCGTGTTAAGAAATATCACATCGAAAAGTTTTGGCGTCCAGATCGTAAGAGATGAAATGGTAGACGGTAAAATGGAAATGGTGTATAAGATTGCGAATTTAATCCAAAAACAGGATGCTGTGCCTGTAACAGTGACACAGGAATTTGGAACGGCATATGCCAATATGGAAAATGCGGAAATCGTTGTGTTTGAAACAGAGGTGACGGAAGAAGTCTATGACGTAGGATCGAATAGGGCTTTGGGCGCAGCAGTTTTAAATCTTCCGCCCAATTTGCCGGAAGGGGCGCCAATTCAGATTACATTCAGTTTGTCGACCGACGGCCTGTTAAGTATGAAAGGCGTGGATATGACTTCTAATCAGGAAGTGAAAACGATCTTAAAGACGGGTAGTATTTTGACAGAGGAAGACGTGGCGGCGCAGACGCAGGCGTTAAAGGGAATCCGCCTGAATTAAATTAAAACAATGTGGGGGAAATGAAATGAGAGTAGGAATAGATCTTGGAACAACATACTGCGCAATCGCTTATATTGACCCTAAAACGGGGAAGGCGAAAGTGATTCAGAACAGCGAAGGAAAATCCATCACGCCTTCCGTACTCTATTTTGATCCAAATGGGTCAGTTTTGCATGGAGAAGAAGCGAAAGCCTATGTGGAAGAAGGGTCTGACCGCACAGCGAATTATTTTAAATATTATATGGGTGACGAAACGTATGCGATCTGCCAGAATGGCAGAGATTATACAGCGGTTGATCTTTCGGCTGAACTTTTAAAGGGCATTGTAAAAGAGGCGGAACAGGAAACGGGAGAACATATAGGGGAAGCGGTGATAACAGTTCCGGCGTATTTTAACCACCTTCAGCGTCAGGCGACGATGCGCGCGGGGCAGAACGCAGGCCTTACTGTTTTAAATATCATTAGTGAGCCGACAGCGGCCGTGTTCGCTTATGGGATACACGGTTCAGGGATAAACCAGACGGTTTTAGTCTATGACTTGGGCGGCGGCACATTTGACGTGACAATCGCCCGTATTACAGACGATAGGATCGATGTGTTAGGTACGGACGGGGATCATAGGCTTGGCGGGAAAAACTGGGACGACGCTCTTTCAAATTACCTCGCAGATTGTTTTTATGATGAATTTGGCATAGACGTTGGCAAAGATACAGAAAGAAATATTATGCTTCAGGCAATTTCCGAAAATACAAAAAAACAGCTTACGGAAAAGAAAAGCGCTAAAGCAGTGATTTACTGTAAGGGATGTAGAGGCGCGTATGAAATTACAGACGAGATTTTTGCAGAGATTACGTCCTATAATTTAAACCGGACAAAAGACATTATACAAAAACTCTTTGATGAGCTTCAAATAGGCTGGGAGCAGATTGACGGCGTACTGCTTGTGGGCGGCTCTACACGCATGAAGCAGGTGAAAACATATCTAACGGATATGTGTGGAAAACCTCCAATGAACGGCGTTAATGTAGATGAAGCTGTCGCGCTTGGAGCCGCAATCCGCGCTAATATTGACCGCAATGGCTTGGCGGCGCCGGTTGAATCAGGCAGTTTGTTTTCGATTGGCGGTTCTGTCTCAAAACCGCAGTTTTCCATTGCTGGAGCGAAGAAAATAAGCGATGCCACGGCGCACAGCATGGGAATGATTGCTGTCAGCCAAGACGGGGAACGGTTTGTCAACAGCATAATGATAAAAAAGAATTCCAAGATTCCGTCGGAAGTTACAAAGTCATATGAGCTTGGCGTTTCTAAGAAACAGGAAAACCGTTTGGAGGTATACATGCTTCAGGGAGAGGAGGAAACGCTTGTATGGCCGCTAAATTGTACAGTTCTTGGAAAGTATGTTTTTACAGGCATACAGGCAGGCGGGCAGAGAAAAGAAACGATCGATGTAACTTTTTATTATGATGAAAATAATATAGTCAATGTCACGGCAAGGCAAAAAAGGACGGGGAGCCTTTTGGATTTGAAGATTGAACAGGCAGAAGATGACATGGACTGGGTTGTGGGAAACCCAAAAAACAGGGAAGGAACTTCTATGCCGCCCGAGCTGGCAGTTCTTTTAGCGGTCGATTTATCTGGGAGCATGGAAGGCGAAGGGATTACGGAAGCAAGAAAGGCGGCAGTCAGCTTTGTCAGGCAATTTGATATGGAGTATACAAAAATTGGGATTATCAATTTTGCAAACCAGTCGATTTTATATCAGCCATTGACTGATGACAGAAACAGGCTGATTGTAAAAATCCAAGATTGGGAGATTAATGGAGACAATATTGGATATGGGACAAGCGCGGAACCCTTCACGCTTGCGTATGAAGTGCTAAATTCCTATGAAACGGATATGAAATACGTCATTGTTTTAACGGACGGGTTTTGGAAATTTCAGGATCTTGCGATAGCGGCTGCGAAAAAATGTCATAAAAATAATATGGAAGTGATTGCGCTTGGATTTGCGGATGCAAATACAGAATTTTTGGATGCAATCGCTTCCAGAAAAGATTTTTCAGCGTTTACAGATCTTTCTGAATTAGAGACAACGCTGACCGGCATTGCGAAGATGATGTAATGGTAAGAGGAGAGAGAAATGGGAAGAGGAGCGGACAACTTTTATCTGATTTTAGGGCTGGATTTCTTAAAGCCGGAATCTGACCAGAAAGTCATACTAAAACGCCTTAATGAAAAACAGAAGTTTTGGGATAAAAATAGGGAGCACAGGGAAAAGGGACCTAAATATCGGCAATATAGCCAGTGGGTGCCAATTATCGCAAGCACGATGGCAAAGGAATCCTCACGCAATGCAGAAGCGAACGACGCGAGGGCATATGTGCAGCAGCGTCTGAGTGAAAATAAAAGGCATTTAGGCGGAAAGCAGAAGATTGATTCCTCTACGGCAGAGGCGATGATGGAGCTGTGTGGGCTTAGCGTAGAATTAAAAGATTTGTTTGAAAAGCTGGCGAATGTGCAAATATCGGATGAGAACGAAGAAATAAAAAAAGAAGATCCAAATCCGAAGCCAACTGGATTTGCAAGATTTTCCAAGTTAAAAGGTTCAGAGAAATATTTGTCCGTATTGAGAAAAACAGATTTATATCATTTTTTGGCGGACAGTGAAGAACAGGCAGATCAAATCGGAATCAGAAACCTGTCCGGAAAAGATTTGCTGGAAAAACATTTAGCGCCCATTAAAAAGGCATTTGAACATGACCGTGGAAATGAGGGTACGGCAGTCAAAGAGTTAGCATCTCTTTGCGAAGATATATTTGATCCTGCCCATCCAGAAAGGAAGGAAGAATACGACCTCTATTTAATCTGGAAGCAAAAAGATGAGATCATAACGAAAATGGTGGCTTTTTCCGGTAAAAACAGAAAACTGGAGCAGGGACAGCAGGAACCTTTTGTTGATGCCCTGACCCAGATTTTGAAAGACAGGGAATCGGCGGTAAAAGTTTTTCAGCAAATTTGCATATTTAAAGACATTTCGTTTTCTTCTGTACAGGAGAACAAAAACAGGGTGGCGTGCGGGCACTGTTTTGCGATGGTGGACATTTCCCATGGAGAGCGTAAATGCTCAGTCTGCGGCAGTGACTTATACATCAAATGCCCGAACCCGGATTGTAAGAAAGAAGTCCTTGCATCTTCGAGAGCCTGCGGCTACTGCGGGACGGATATGAATTTAGCGCAAAAGGCGGAACAGCTTTGCAATATGGCAAAGGCGGCGATTGCCAGTATGGATATTGCAAAAGCAAGGGGCGCCCTTGTGAGGGCGGAACAGCTTTTGAAGGGATATGCTAAAACGGTAAAGTTAAGCGCTGAACTTGAGAAATTGGAACGGTCGTTTTCGAAGGAACTCGAAAATTTGGATGCATTGATTGCAAAAAAAGAATTTTATCACGCGAATGATGTATTAAAAACAATTTTGCAAAAAGCGCCGACAGCGCAGATTGCTCAGGCTGTCTTGGTGGAAAATGCAGTCAAAGAAGCGGAAAATCTTTATCAATCAGCGCTTACAAAGAAAACGGAAGGTGAATTGATTCAGATATGTTCCCAGATTGTCAACTTGTGTGTGGATTATCCGGGAGTAGAGGCTCTGATTTTAAAATTTCCTCCGAAACCTGTTTCTAATATTAAAATTTTGGCGGATACAGCTACATGCGTTAATACATTGACATGGGATAAAAGCCCGTCAGAAGGAGAGATTTGCTATAAAATTATCCGAAAAGAAAATACTGCGGCCGCATCGGTTGGAGATAAAAGCGCGGAAGAAATTGGAGAGGCGGGGATTCCCCGTTTTGTAGATGAACATGTAAGAGCCGGAGTGGATTATTATTACAGTATTTATACAATCCGCGCAGGAGCCGCATCGGAGCCTGCGTTTGCCCATGCAGTAAATTTGGCGGAAGCGAATTTAATCCGGACGGAAGAAGGAGATGGTTATGTCAGGGCGGAATGGAAACCGTTAGGAGGACATGCCGCCGCGGAAGTCTGGCGGATAGAAGGCGAGACGCCGCCGTGTCGCGGTGAAGGCGAAAGAATTACATCGGGCAGTAATTATTTTATGGACGACGCCGTAGAAAATGACCGCGCATACAGTTATCTTATTACGGTGAAATACCAGACTGGTGGAAAAAGCGTTTTTACGAATGGGGTTTCCATTACGCTGTTCCCATCTTCTGTCCCAGAGCCGGTAGAAGATTTGACGGTTTCCAATGTGGAGGATGATATCTTTGAAGCGGTTTTTTCGTATGAAGGTGAGGAAAAAGTGTCGCTTTACTGCGCAGAGCAGAGAACCTCATTTCAGTATGGAGATATAGTCGGCATGGATAAGGTGACGGCAGCTTTAAAGCCGCTTGAGATTCTTTCATCGTCGAAAAACAGCGTAAGGTTCCGTTTAAAAGACAATAAAAAATATGTCATTGTGCCGGTAAGCATTAAACATAATACTGCGGTCATCGGGGAATGCGCCGCTGTAGCCAAAATGGAAAAAATCCAGATAAAAGGTATGGAATGGGTTAATTCCACGCTGCATATCCGCATGGAATGGCCAAAAGAAGCCGTTTTAGCGATTGCTCTTTATGGAACAGACAGTTATGCCAAAAATCTGGAAGACCGCGCAGGCAAAACGTCTCGGAGCGTCAGTAAAAAACAATTTGAAGCGGACGGCGCGCTTTTACTGAAAAACATAGAGAAAAAAGATTATTTTATTACGTTATTCTCCGCATGCAGAGTCAATGGGGAGCTTGTCTATTCAGATGGCGCACGGCTGACTTTTACAAATAAGGAAAAGACGGATATCCACTATACGATCAGGCGGAAAGGCTTTCTCAACAAACAGGTAGAAATTGAATTTAAAAGCACAGTAAAAACGTTTGCCCTGCCAGAGATTGACCTGATTTCAAAACAACATGCCGTTCCGGTTTATGCAAATTCAGGAAACCTTGCGCGACACATTGCGGCTCAGGAAGTCTGTGGAAGCCACATTGAGCTGTTTGAAGCAAAATCTTTTCCCAAAGACAGTTATATCAAAGCGTTTTTTACAGATGAAGATATAAATGACAAATTAAGCCTGCGTCCGGCGTATGGCACGGATTTTAAAGTAAATTAAAGAGGATTGCTATTTAGGAGGAAGAAGAAATGGCAAAAAAATACACATGTCCCTATTGTTTTAAAGAGCATGAATTTGAAGATGTGGAATTTCGGTGTGTCAATGGGTTTTGCAGTGAGAAAACGCAAGATGAAAAATACGCCCAGTATTTGGGGTTAAAGAAGGAATCAATGCCGCTGACAAACGCGACATTTTGCGCGAAAACGGTTTTGCCGAAATTGTTCCGCGGCCGTTATATGCCGATGTGGGAGAATTGCCCGTTTTGTGAAACAAAGACGTCAATCCGGGTTTGCCCGGACTGCCATAATGAGCTTCCGGAAGGAATCCAAGATAATGAAGATATGATAATCGCGATTGTAGGGAGCCGTGATACGGGAAAAACGCATTTTATTTCTGTATTAATCAATGAACTGCAAAAGAGGATATGCCCTACGGTTTTCAATGGAATTTTTAATCCTATGAATGACGCGGTGCATAATCATTATATGGATCATTTTTACAACAGGGTTTATATACAAAAACAGTTACAGGATTTAACGGCGACAGCAAACCAGAGAGGGGAAATATCCGTAAGGAAGCCGTTAATTTATGAAATGATTATTCCGTTGGACGACAAAGGGAAGCGTGTCCGCAAGTTTACATTTGTATTTTACGATACCGCGGGTGAAGATTTAAAAAGTGAAGCGGTGATGAAGACGGTAAACCGTTATATCTGTAAAGCGGCGGGAATTATCTTTTTGCTTGACCCGCTTCAGATTATGGAGCTGCGGAACAATATGGATGAAGATGAAATCAAAACGTCTTCTTCTATTCTGGAAAATGAGATTGTATCGCAAGAAATGGTTTTACAGAGAATTGCAAATGTAATCCGTGAGGATAAAGGAATGAAAAAATCGCAGAAAATCAATGTGCCTACAGCAATCGCGTTTTCGAAATTTGATGTGTTAAAACGTTTCTTCCCAAAAGGCAGCATAGTATTGGAGCCTTCGAGTTATCTGCGGGAAGGGCAGCTTGATAAAAGCGAATGGTTTACTGTAAGCAATGAGATAGAAGCGATGCTCAATGAGTGGGGAGCGGGCGGATTTGCCACACAGGTAAAAATGACGTTTGACAGGTATACATATAGCGCCGTATCGGCTTTGGGGCAGCGTCCGATATTGTCGAAATCGGGAGGGGCGAAAGAAATTGCAAGCCAGCCGATGCCGCATCGGGTAGAAGATCCGTTTTTATGGCTCTTAAAAGAAAACCGGGTTATCAAAGAAAAATAGGGAGGAAAAGAAATGGGGATAAATCAGGCGCTTTTTACTTCTTCTGCCCGTGGAATCAGTAAGGGCGGGGGATTGGGCTTACATAGTTATAACAGGACATGCAGTGACATGGAACTGAGGGAATTTGAGCAGGGGTTCTGCCACTATTCCTATCAGGGCGACAGCAGCGAAATACCGAATCTGCCCAAAAAAATGCTGTATAAGAAAATTGATGGAGATCGGTATCTATTGGCAAGCGTGACTTATTTGGGAAAGGATTATCTCAAGGAGCAAGGGCGTATGGGAAACCTTCTTAGCCATATGTATTCTTTTGAGAGAAAAGACCTTACGAAATATCCGATGGAATTTTGCGCAAGCCCTGATTTCCGTTATGAAATGGAATCTGATGAAGTGGACGGCAGCAGGCGCGTAGAGTATCTTTCTGAAGTAAGCGGCGTTAGGACGGGGACGAAAGTCATGCGTGAAACTGTACAGGCATTTTTAGAAGCAGAGCCTTGGAGAATTGATTTTTTCAGAAATCTTTTAGCGGCGGTTTTTCATAGGGATGCAGTCCATAAAGTAATCCTTTCCGACAGCCATGAACATATTTTGATGTGGCTTGCGGCGGTTGAATTTGCTCTGCCATTGCAGTGCGCAATAGAACTTTCTTTCTCCAGTTATGAAGAAAATCCAATGATTTCGGAGTTTGATATCCGCGGCATGGCATCTGGGCTTAGCGTGGGAAGTTGTGAAGAATACGCCGCAAGCGGGCAGTATTATGTATTTGACGGGAATCATCAGGCTTATCCCAAATTTGATATAACGGAGGGTTATTTTCAGTATGGAATTTTATTTGGCATAGACAGTATTCAGGGGTTTTGTGATTTTATGAAATCATATGGATATTATAGCGTAGATATGGATATTTGCGCCGGATACAATCTCTACCAAATGGTACAGGGAGGAATGGATCTTCTGGGAGAAAAGGAGTTTCAGGATGCAGTTTCATTTGAAAGCAAGTATGGAGATCGCGCCACATACAGGCAGATTTTAGAAAACCAGTTTGAAAAAATAGAAGGAAATTACACACCAGATCTTTCAGTGTTAAAAAGCATTTATGTCTGGCTGATTGGGTATTTTCAGAAACCGCTTACGATAAAAGACTTGGAGTTTGCGGTCGCATACGCTGTTCGGCTGGAGCGGTATGGAAAGGACAATACTAAACTTGTAAATGCAAGAAAGCAGATGTGGGAATTTATCTATGAAACGATGGTGCAGAGCAAACAGAAAACGGCGCTTGCTTTTTTGCTTGAGAAGTTAAAAGAGGCGGGATTGTATGAACATATTGGAGAGTTTAGCCGTTATCTGATCCAGTTTGCAAACGAAGATACGGCTGCAAAAAGGCTTGGCCGTCTGTTCACTATGCTGTGGGAGGCTGTGCCGCAGACAGAATACCGGTATTTCGATGCGGTTGTTGAGACAGAAGCGGACCGGCTTGCCGCATATGATGGAAAAGAGCAGTACAGGGAAGCGCTGCTTGCTTTTTTGAAAGTTCAGGAACTGGGATATGGGCAGGTGCATGGGAAGGGAATGGAAAAGCTGATAGCCTTTCTATCGTGCGGAACAAATTTCGAAGATTTAAAACCCAGAAAACAGGGGCTGATTCATAGAAAAAAAGAAAACCGTGACGAGCTGGAACAGCTTCAGGCAAAAGCCGCATTTGAAGCGTTTAATTATGCGCAGAAGCATAACAAAAATATATCTATTGCAAACATCAGGCTTTTGCATTTAGGCAAGTGCATCCAAAATGCGTTTGAATTGGAAAAACCGCTGGAAAAGGTTAAAACGCTCCGGATTTATTCGGATTATCCGGTGGATATGGAACGGATTTCGCATGATGAATTTGAGTTTTATTTGGATATTCTGTGTGAGACGATTTTTACAATGCAGTTAGATAAGTCGGATTATATGCAGCTTTTGACGTATTGGATTTTGGAAAAACGGCAGAAAAGCATATTAATGCAAAAATTTTTGTCCGGTGAAATGAACAGCGTAAAAAAGGATAGTGAAGCAGGCGGGCTTATAAGTCTTCTGTCAGCGCTTAAGAATCTGAATGATGAGGAATATACAGAAGCGTTTCAAAAGAATCTCTTTTTGCTTAAGGAATCACAGCGCGTTAGGGCGGCGGATTTAATGAAAAAAGAGTATGGAGCGGACAATGAAGGCTATCGGTTTTGGCGGCAGTTAATACGCGGAGAAAAACCGACTGAAAAAAGTCTGACAAAGAAATTTCCGAAATTTGGGAAAAGGTAAGGCGGAGATATAAATATGGCGTTTAAAAGAGCGAATCGGGAGATTGTTCAAAACATAAAAAAGGGATATTACTACCGGAAAATGCCGCCTGCGCTTCAAAAAGGCTATGAAATTGCGGCAGAGGGGATTCTTTCTTTTCAGAAAAAAGTAAAGATAGCGGATTGCTCTGGCAAGGAAGAAATGGAGCGGATTATCCGCGCTGTCCTTATGGAACATCCTCAGTTTTTTTATTTGAATGCAAAAGATATTGGCGTTGTAAATGCGGGGGAGTCATTTTCGTTTTCCTTTCATTATTTGTATGACAAAAAAGAAGCCATTCAGCTATTGCAGCAGATAGACAATCGGGCAGACTATATTTTGTCAGAAATCATTACGGACGGCATGACGGATTATGATAAATGCGTGGCAATTCATGATTATGTTACAAATCATATCCGTTACAATTTTTCTGCGGCGGCAGTTTCCTATATTTACGATGCATTTACGATAGAAGGCCCTATCCTAAAAAATCAGGCGGTTTGCGAAGGGATTGCAAAGACCATCGCTTATTTACTGGACAAGCTTTCTGTCAATCATTTAATTGTGGCAGGTTTTAGTGACATTGATGGGGTTCATGCGCCGCACGCATGGAATATGGTGGAGTTAGAAGGAAGTTATTATCATATCGATGCGACATGGGATTTACAGGAAATCAATCATTTTACGAACTGCTCTCATATGTATGTAAATTTAGACGATGACTCCATGCTTGAAAACCATGATTGGGAATTGGGGGACTATCCGTCTTGTGATAAACGGGCAGAGAACTATTATGTAAAAGAAGGGCGTTTTTTCCGGTCAATGCGAAGCTTTGAATTGTATGCGCAGAAATTTTTACAGGAGGGGCAGTCTTTTATGGACGCCAGGTTTGAAGATGTATTGGATTTGCCTGATGAGAATGGGAATTATTTGGCGGAAATAATTCAGAAAAGCGCTGTGTATGCCGGGAAAAGATGTCAGGTATCTTTTGTCTTCCATCCATGCAATTATGTGTTTCAGGCGAATGTGATGTATGGATAATTAGGAAATAGGAAGAAGGACGAGATGAAATTTTCAAATTATAGAAAACAAGATGTATATAAGATGCTGTTAAAGGCGGCAGTGGCATTCGTGATTCTGATTGTGGCTTTGTTTACAGTTTACAGGATTGCAAAGCCAAAAGTGGATATGTGGCTTTTAGAGAGGAAAGAGGCTAAAGAAAAAAGAGAAGCGGAAGAAAAAAAGGAAGCGGAAGAAAAAGCGGAAAGGGAATCCGAAGAACAAAGAATGCAGGAACTTGCGGAAGAATCGGATCGGATAAGCGACGGGCAGGAACAGAAAGATTCTGAATATGAGGAAGAATCAGAAACGGAAGAACCGGAAACGGAAGAATCGTCTATTCATCGGTATGAGTATGTAGTGGAAGATTGTACATGGCAGGAAGCGTTTGAAACATGCAAGTCAAAAGGGGGCTGTCTTGTCAATATCGACGACGAAGCGGAGTTTGCCTATATTACAGCGGAAATTGAAAAAAACGGTATGAAAGAGATCTTGTTTTATTTGGGAGCATCACAGGATTCGGAACAAAATTACCGTTGGCGGTCGGCAGAAGGCGCGTTTAGCGGGGGTATCCTAAATGGAGTGGGACATTCTTGGCACAGCAGATATTGGATGCAGGGAGAACCCAGTTATTATGACGGAGAAATAGAAGAAAATGTACTGGCTATGCAGTTTTTTGAAAAAGAAGCGAGATGGGTATTCAATGATGTGCCGGGGGATATTGTGGGAAATTTTTCATATCTCAGTGGAAAAATAGGCTATATCTGTGAATACAGTGAGTAGGCAGGGAAATTTATCGGGAGAAGATAAGGTATGAAATTAAAAAAGGCGCTGGCAGTTAGTTTGTGTATGTTGTTTTGCGTTTTGCTGGGATATGTGTTTGGAGAATGGAAAGCGGGAAAAGAAAGTGTGGCGCGTCCTAAAAAAAAGTCCATAGAACAAACGGCATCGGAGGAAAAAGAGAAAGAGCCGCTGTCTGTAACGGAAAGTGTGGAATCGCTTCCGAAAGAAGACGCAAAGGAAACATGGATTCGTGAAAAGCTGTCTGAGATGACAGAGGAACAGAAGGCGGCTCAGTTATTTGTGATTTTGCCGGAAGCGTTGACCGGGGTAAGACAGGTAATCCGGGCTGGAGAAACTTCAAGGCAAAGTCTGTTATCGTATCCGGTCGGAGGCTTGATTTATATGTCCGGAAGCCTGAAAAGTCCGGAGCAGACAAAAGAAATGCTTGGAAATATGATGGAGTTTAGCCAAAATGATACGGGCATACCGCTGTTTTTATGCGTTGATGAGGAAGGCGGTAAGGTGGCGCGGGTGGCGTCGAATCCGGCATTTGGCGTACAGAATGTTGGGAATATGAGGGAAATTGGAGATTCTGGCGACATTAGAAGGGCTTATGCGGCAGGAAAGGAAATGGGGGCGTATTTAAAAGACCTTGGCTTTAATGTGGATTTTGCGCCTGTAGCGGATGTTTTGACAAATCCACAGAACGAGCTATTGCAAAACAGAAGTTTTGGGTCAGATGCTGAATTGGTGCGGGGCATGGTAGAACAGGCGGCAAAGGGAATTGAGGAATCTGGCGTATTTTCCTGCGTCAAGCATTTTCCGGGTCATGGGAATACAAATGAAGATTCGCATAATGGCTATGCGACGACGCAAAAGACTTTAGAGGAAATGCGTCAGACTGAATTTATCCCGTTTCAAGATCAGATTGAAAAAGGGATTTCGTTTGTTATGGCAGGGCATATTTCCGCGCCGAATGTGATGGGAGATCAGACGCCTTCATCTTTATCCGGCATTATGCTGACAGATATTTTACGCAATGAGCTAAAGTTTGACGGAATTATTATTACTGATGCATTAAATATGGGAGCGGTTACAAGCCATTATTCTTCTGGGGAAGCTGCGGTTATGGCTTTTTTGGCCGGGGCGGATATGCTTTTGATGCCTCAGGATTTTCATAGCGCATACAATGCAATTTTAGAAGAAATTCATCAGGGCAGGATTACAAAAGAACGTTTGGATGCATCGGTTGGGAGGATATTAAGTGTGAAGTATCAGTTACTACAAAAATAAACGGTGGAGAAAAAATGACGATTTCAAATTTTAGGGGAAAAGATAAAAAAAGGATGCTGCTGATTGCCGGGAGTTTAGCGGGAATTGGATTGATTCTGGCATTGGCGGCAATCATCGCAGGAGTACGGTTTTTGGGGCCGGTTGTGTTGGATACAGTGGACTGGATTGTTCAGAATGAAAATGAAGTGAAGGGCTGCCTATTGGTTTTCGTTGGTATCCCTTGCTTTATAATTATAATGTTTCGGAAAAGAAAACGTGAAAAAGAAAGGAAAAAACAAAAGTAAAAAATATGGAACGTTGTATATTGTTTGGAAAAAATGGTGGAAAAGAAAAATGAAGTTTTCAAATTTTAGAGGAAAAGATGCAAAGAAAATATTTCTTGTAATGGCGGCAATTTCTTTTGCAGTTGCCATTGTGGCGATAATTGCAATTAGTCAGGCAGTCCGGTTTTTTAGGCCGAAAGTGGAAGAAGTGTTTTCGGAGTTTAAAGAAACAAGGGAAAAAGAGAGATTGGAACGGATAGAAAAGGAAGCATGGGAAAAGGAAATGGATATACCGTATTCCGCATTAGAATATAATGGACACTATTACTATGTATATGACGATGCCGAGTCGTGGGAAGATGCAGAATGGAAATGTGAGCAGCTTGGAGGGCATCTGGCAACGATGACGACGTCTTCTGAAGATAAAGCGGTTTATAAGTATGTGTCTTCTAAAGAGTATGAATATGTTTTTTTCGGATTGTATATGGATATGGAGCAAATTAGTTGGAATTGGATTATCACAGAAGGGACGGAGTATGCGAACTGGACAGAAGGGGAGCCGGATCTTGGAAGTGACAAAGATTGTATGTATGGGTCATATTACCGTTATGATCAGTCGAAATGGAGGGCCATTTCTACTAATGACACTTCATCTTATGTATGTGAATGGGATTCAAAAGAGCAGGGCAGGAAAAACAGAGAAAGAATTGAAGCAGATAATGAAGAAACAGGCTATTTAAATCCGATTGATCCGGTTCTTACATATAAATCGCGTCGTTATATGATTTTAGAAGGTGAAGCAACATGGGAAGAAGCAAATGAAAGATGCGAAAGTCTGGGTGGGCATCTTGCTGTGATAAATAACAAAAAAGAAAATAAAGCTCTATATAAATATATGATAGAACGAGGCTACGAGAGTGTGAATTTTGGATATACGGACCAAAAAGAAGAAGGAAAATGGGTTTGGGCAGAAGGCTATGAATCTGATTATACAAATTGGGGAAAGAATCAGCCGGATAATTTTCAGGGAGATGAAGATTATGCAGCCTTTTATGCAGATGCAAAATATAAGTGGAATGACAGCATATGGAGCGGCGTTTATTTTTGTGAGTGGGAAAAATAAGCAGGCTTGAAAGAAAGGGGAGAGATCAAATGTCAGATACATATGGCGTGTTTTTGGCAAGAATGCAGCCTGTCCATAATGCGCATCTGTTCTTAGTGGAGAAAGCGTTAGAGGAAAATGACAAAGTATTTATTATGCTTGGCAGTGAGAACAAACTGGACATGCTTAGAAATCCGTTTGACATCTCATTGCGGGAAAGGATGCTGCGAGAGTGTTTTGATGAAAAACAGAATAGAAGAATAAAGGTAGATACATTGCCGGATTGGTCTATGGAATCCGATTTAGAAGGCGCAAAAATCTGGGGACGATATTTTTATTATAATGTCGTGTCCAGAATCGGGCAGAAAAGATTTTCGCTGTACTATTCAGATAATCCGCAGATATTAGACAGTTGGTTTTTGGATACGGAGGTCTATTCCTTTATTAGATACCGGAATTTCGAACGAAACTGTATTTTTGAAGGCCTGTCTTCGACAAAAATCCGGAAAGCGTTTATGGAACGGGATTTGGCGTATATTATCCGCTACTGTCCACAATCGGTTGTAAACAGGTTTGAATATTTGTCTTCTTATTATAAAGAGGTGACGGAAGATCCAAAAGAGGATTTTTCTATGGAATAAAAGAGAAAATTTTTTATTTGCCAATGACAGAAATGATAGGAATGACAGAAAATAGATGAGGTGAAAGTATGAGCGCAAAGAAAAAAGCAATTATTGCAATTATAGTTGGGGCAGTTATTGGAGCAGTTATTGGAATTTATATGATGACTTATGTAAGGCAATATGGGGAGATGATCGGAGAATCACAAACCGGGCTTACAGTACAGAGCTTTTTGATGGTTCCATGTTGTATGTTATATGCGTTTGGTTACGCATTTGGCTGGAAAAGATGCAAAGGATTTTTAGCCGGCGCTGCAAAAGTCAGCGCGGATATTAGCTTTTTCTATCTTATCGTGCATTTGATAACGGGAAAGGGAATTGGGAAAGGGCTTTTTATCGCAATGTTTGTATTTAGTTTTGCGGTTGGAGTGGTTTGGGTTCCGGGAGTTGTCTATGGGATAAAAGATTTGATGCGCGAACGCCAAGAGGCTTGCGCGTAAGGAAAAGCGGCGTTGTTTTCTGTCATTGGTGAATAAAAGAATTTTGAAAAGGCGAAACTGGCATGGGAGATCGGTTATATAGGGGGAGGAAACTTTTAAACAGTGGCAAGATCCTTCAGAATAGATATTGTATAAAAAAAATGATTGGGCAGGGCGGTTTTGGGATTTCTTATCTTTCGGTAGATTTTGCGCAGGATAAGGATGTCGTGATTAAGGAGTATTTTCCATATGGAAAAGCATACCGCGGTGAAACGTCTCAGGTTTTTTTCAAAAATAACAGCGGCAAATATGACATGTTTATCCATGAAGCATCTATTCTGGAAAAATTAAAAAATATTGAGGGGATTGTTAAAATCCAGGACTTTTTTTTGGAAAATAATACGGCTTATATCGTTATGGGGCGCTGTAAGGGCATGACGTTACGCGAGATGGTTCAGAAAAATGGAAGAATGGAAGCGAAAGAATCTTATGTACTGATGGAATCCCTTCAAAAAAGTTTGGAGCAGATACATAGACATGGAATTATCCATAGGGACATTTGTCCTGACAATATTATTGTTACAGAAGCAAAAGAAGTGGGACTGATTGATTTTGGATCTGCATTGGATTTAAACAGCCGAAAACAGCAGCTTGAAGAACCAACTTACCGAACCGGCTTTAGCCCGCCGGAACAATATGAAAAGGGAGGCATGTATGGCGTATGGACGGATATCTATGCCTTTTATGCGACATGGTATTTTTGTCTGGCAAACGCTGCGCCTCCGGGGGCGGAGGAGCGGTTGGATTGTGACGTGTTTTCCTGCCGCCTGCGTACAGAATTGGAGGAAAAAAGCGGCTTGATGGAATTACTGGAGAGAGGAATGGCTCTGGATTATAAAAAGAGAAACATTTGGAAAGGGGGTGAATGTTATGGCAATGACAAAAGAAGAAAAATTTGCTTTACAGAGTATGCTTGACGTCTGTGAAAAGAAATTCGGTGAACTTTCAATCGAAAACATCGTAATTTCCAGCGCTTGCGATTCCTGTTCCGGAAGCTGCAAAGGACATGGGATTTCTGTGTGGACAGCCTGTGATGTGAGGTAAGAGGAAACGGCATTACAGAAAAATGCAGGAAAAGAGAAGTCTTTTCCTGCATATTTGCAAAGAAACGGGGGCGATAGAGGTATGTTAAAAGAAGTCATGCTGATCTTGACAGAAGGCTGCAATCTGTCATGTTCTTATTGTTTTGAACATTATAAATCGGATAAGAGAATGAAATTTGAGACGGCAAAAAAGATTATCGATGCGGAAATGTCAATGGAAGACGGCGCGGACGAATGCAGGTTTACATTGTTTGGCGGCGAGCCATTTTTAGAAAAGCAGATAATTAAAGAGATTTATGGCTATATTGAGTCGAATATGCCAAAGTGGCGAAAAAAGGCAGTTATTTTTGTGAATACAAATGGAACATTGCTTGACGCGGAAATGAAGCAGTGGCTTAGAGAGCGGAAGGAACACATCTACTGTGGAATCAGCCTAGATGGGACAAGAGAAATGCACAATCAGAACCGTTCGGATTCTTTTGACCGCATTGATTTGGATTTTTTTAGGGAATGCTGGCCAGGACAGAATGTGAAGATGACTGTGTCAAAAGAGACGCTTCCCAGTCTGGCAGAAGGCGTTATCTTTATCCATGAAAAAGGGTTTCCATGTGGGTGTACGTTTGCATATGGTCTGGAATGGAGCGATGATTTAATACACGGGCTAAAAGGACAGCTTGATAAATTAGTGGCGTATTATACTGAAAATCCAAACCTTCCTTTATGCCAGATATTAAATATTGATTTGACTGGAATCCTGAAAAAACCAGACGCCGGGTTTAAGCGATGTGGGGCTGGAGAGTTGATGAAAGCGTATGACACGGAAGGAAAGTTATATCCCTGCCATTCCTTTAGCCCGGTCGGGCTGGGAGAGGAAGCGGGGAAATTTGTGGATTATAAATTGCCTGCAGCGGATATTCACGAAGAAAAACGCTGCGTGGAATGTAAGTATCATTTTGTCTGCCCGACTTGTTACGGGGTGAATTATATTTATACAGGCTCTGTTTCGAACAGAAGCAAGTGGCTGTGTGAATTTTTCAAATTATGTGTACAAGCGTCGGCGGTGATTCAATTACGAAGGCTTGAGACAAAGGGGGCAGAGAGATTAGACCAACATGATTATGGGACGCTTCTGGCGATACAGTCTTGTATTCAGGGGGAAAGCATTTCATAAAATAGGGGGAGAAACACATGAATCTCATTTATTCCAGACAGGAAATGGAGAAAATCTGTAGGATAATTCTTAACTACTGCGAAAAAATACTCAGGGACAACTACGGGGAGGTTTATAAGTGGAGTTTTGGGGAAGAAGTTCCTGTGAAAGTTATAGAGGGCGCGTTGTATAAAATCGGAAATGTAAAATATAAATATCCATCTCTAAAAAAAGAAGATATTTTTATTATTGTATCTTCAAGTAACGGCAAAGAAGGAATGGTATTTGGCTTTGATGGTATCTATTATAAAGCGGGCGCCTTCCATGAAGCGCAATTTGAGAAGTATGAGGATTGCATCAGTGTAGATTCGTTTACAGATCTGGGCACAGACGCTAATTATATTTTTAATACGGGCGCAGTTAATGAAATGTTTGCGCAGATACAAAGCGCGCTTCATGGAGATATTCCTGTTAAAGTGAAGAATTATAGCCAGACAAAGAGCGATTATGGAAAACATATTGAGAATCCTAAGATTCAGGAAGCGTTTTTGCGTTTTTTAGAAAAAGAGGAGAAAAAGTCAAATGAAGCGGCGCGGCATTATTGGGAAGAAGCATTTCAACTGACGGATACGGATAAAAAAATAAAGCTTTTATTACTGGGAGTAAAGGAAGGGGATGCTTTAAGTTCGCAGGAATTGGGCGAGATGTATATAAAAGGGGAAGAAGTTCCAAAGGACTTAAAAAAGCGGAAGAATATCTCCGGTTTCCTGCAGAATGCGGCTATTCAGAATCCATGTATTTTTTTGGCCTGATTTGTATGCAGAAAGGCGATAAAGAAGATTGTTTGGACTGGCTGTGCAAAGCTGCCGTTAAAGGAGATGGAAATGCCTTTATGACGCTTGCCAAATATGCGGCAGAGGATACGGATAAAGATTTGATAGAAGCGCGTTTATCAGTATATTTCCGGGAAGTATGCGAGAACGAACAGAATGATTATAAAACCAACCGTTTCCTTGGCTGGTGCTATATGACGGGTATTTGCTGCGCGCAAAATTTTGGGCTGGCAAAAATGTATTGGAAAGCCGGAGCGGATCAGGATGACGTCCGGTGTAAGGTTTATTTGGATATTTGTGGGTTAAACAGAAATGGGGAAGCGTTACAGGCGAAAACTGCGGAAACGGCATCTTCTGATTTAGAGAGTGCAGAGGAGAATGTTCAGGGCTTTGGGCAGGAAAGAGAAGCAGAGGAGAATAGAGTAAATGGAAAAGCAGTGGCGGCGGTAGTTTTAGGCGTGTTGTCTTTTCGGGGAGTTTTATGGATGGCTGTTCTTGGATTGATTCTGGGCGTGAGAGCCAGAAAGGAGCAGGGAGGGGCTTTGGCGCTTGTGGGTATTATATTGAATACAGCAGTTCTAATGCTTTTTATATTCGCTCTTTAAGCGGCTGGCGCTTGGAATAAAGTAAGGAGAATGAGGTTGAAGTTATCAAATTACAGAAAACAGGATATGAAAAAAATGCTGCTTGCGATGGCGGTATTTGCCGCAGTGGCGGCGGCAGTGATTGCGGCGGGGGTCCGCTATGGGATAAAAAAATTGAAACCGAAAGTGGAAACTGCATTAGCGGAATCAAAAGAGCAAAAAGCAGAGCAGAAGCGCATGGAAGAAGCAAAACAGCAATCGGAGGCAGAACAGCAGAGCCAAAAGGAAGATGAGTGGGAAACTAAACAGGAAAACAAACAGAATGAAACGGAAAGCCTCCATATACCTACGGATTGTTTCGAATATAAGGGGCACAGCTATTATTATTTTGAACAGGCTGGCGGCATTACATGGGAGGAGGCGAAAGAAAAATGTGAAGAAAGAGGAGGGCATTTGCTTACCATTGCCTCCAAAAAAGAACAGAAAGCAGTCTATGGATATATCAATCAATATGTGGGATTTGACTGTGATCTTTGGATAGGCATTCGGGAGCCATGGGAAACATGGGTGACGGGAGAGCCTGTTTCTTATACGAATTGGGGAGAAGGGGAGCCTGATGGAAGTTATGGACAGTGCTACGGGGCAATCTGTAATGGAGAAAGGAGCGGGTATGGTTATCGGATTGATGAAGGGCAGTGGGACGACCTTGGGAATGATGATGAAACAGTAAGCAGGGGCGGATATATCTGTGAATGGGATACGACAGTGGAAGGAAGCCAGCCTGTGAAAGTGACGAAAGAAACAAAACGGCAGGAAAAAGAGAAAGATTATATAATTCCGGACAGTGGCGCACGGTATCTGGACAGATCGGATATAGAGGGGTTAGGAAAAGAGGAGCTTCGTTTGGCTAGGAATGAAGTCTATGCGAGGTATGGGCGGTTGTTTGATGATGAAGCGCTGCAAAATTATTTTGATGAAAAAGATTGGTATCATGGTTCTATTAAGCCGGAAGATTTTAAAGACAGCTTGTTAAATGAATATGAGAAGCAGAATTTGTATCTGATTCTCGATTATGAGGAAGAAATGGGTTATCGGTAGAAAGGGGAAAGTGATTATGAAAAAAAGGATATTATTTGTTGCGTTGCTTGCGGTTCTTATGTTTTTTTCTGGGACAGAGATGGTGAATGCAGAGGAGACTGTCAGGGAAGAAACTGTGGAAATGGCGAAAGGAAACGGCGTATTTGGTTTTTGGCAATATAAAGAAGGAGATTATTCCAATATTGTTATAACAAAATATACAGGAGTAGAAGAAAATGTAGTGATTCCAAGCATGATAGCCGGAAAAAAAGTAACGGCGATTGGTAATTGGGCTTTTGAATATAATGATTGGGTGATATCTGTTAATATACCGGATACGGTTACAAGTATCGGTTACGGTAGTTTTCAGAGCTGCGGAAATCTGACAGCTATTTATGGAATGAAAAATGTAGTGTCTATAAGTAGGTACGCTTTTTCTAATTGTGGAAATTTGCGAAGCGTTTCTCTTGGAACTGCGCTTACGTCAATAGGATATTATGCTTTTCAAAATTGTGTAAAGTTAAACGGCTGTGTTTTTCCGTCAACGCTTACATATTTAGGCATAGGTAGCTTTGAAAATACAGGATTAACAAGCGTCAATGTTGCGGCATCTGTTGAAATGGACAGAAGTGCTTTTAATAATTGTCAAAATTTAGTAAGTGCATCTGTTCATACGTCTATATCCGGATATGCTTTTGCAGGTAATAAGAATCTAACGACGGTTTCCATTGGGGCAAATGCCAATATTGGTTATAACGCATTTGAGCAGTGTTCTTCATTAAAAAATGTTTCGATTGCAAATGGCAATACCGGAATTTCAATTGGCACGGAAGCATTTAGCGGCTGTTCTAGTTTGGTAAAAGTTACACTTCCATCAAGCGTAAGGTATTTGGAAGAGTCTTCATTTGCAGGATGTACGTCTTTAAAGCAGATAGGTTTATCAAATCGTTTGTTAAAGATTGGAAGAACCGCTTTTTCTGGATGCAGTTCTCTTATAAGCGTTGCAGTTCCAAATACGGTTACACAAATTGAATATGCGGCGTTCAATAGTTGCAATGCCCTAAGCAGCATTTTGATTCCGAACAGCGTAATAAATATGCAGGATCATTATTATCAAATATGCAGTAATGAAGTGACGATAAAATGTTATGCCGGATCAGAAGCCGAAAAATATGCGTCAGCGAAAGGGAATCCCATTGTTTTATTAAAAGCAGTTCCAAGTTCCAGCATTAAATTTTCTGCGGGAACGATTTATATGAATGTAGATGATACGCGGCTGCTGACTTATGCCATTACGCCGGCGAATACAACCGACGCAGTTATATAGGAAAGTTCCAATACTGGCATTGCGGAGGTGAACAGCATTGGGGAGGTAACGGCAAAAGGAGTGGGAAGTGTTACCATTATTGCGAAGACGACAAGCGGCAGGCGAGCTACAGTTAATATCGCAGTGTCACATAAGCCAAAAGAGATTTCATTTTTAAAATCAAGCGTTACAATTATGGCAGGGGAATCTATGACGCAAAAAGCGGTAGTCAAAGACGATGCGGGGGTACGCAATGATATAAAACCGTCATACAGCAGTTCCAATCCCAAAGCAGCGTCTGTATCCGCATCGGGCGCAGTGTTAGGAATTGCGCCGGGAGTGGCGGTAATTACTGCAAAAACTGGAAAATTATCCGCTTCTTATAAAGTGACCGTTGTATCCAACCAGCCAAAATCAATTACATTTTCAAAAAAGAAAAAAACGCTGGTAGCCGGGCATACCTTGACGCAGAAAGCTTCCGTTATGGGTTCCCTTGGAAAAATTACAAGCTTAAAGCCAATTTACAGCAGTTCTAACCCTAAAGTGGCGTCCGTATCCCCTTCCGGGCAGATAAAAGGATTAAAGGAAGGCTCTGTGACAATTAAAGCTGTAATTGGGAAACTAAAAGCGACCTATCAAGTGCAGGTGGTAATGGCAAAAATTTCAAAAAAGGGAAAAACGTTAAAAATAACAACAGTTCCAAACGCAAGAGTTAAAGTCAGGGCAAAGAAATCGTTCCTTGGGAAATCTTCTAAAACTGTAAAAGCAGACAAAAAAGGAAATGCAAAAATTAAGTTTAGAAAGAAGCTAAAAGGCATTACGGTCAAAGCGCAGATTAAAAAATCGGGATATAAAAAGAAAACAATAAAAAAGAAATTTTAATGGAATCGCATAAAAATAAGTCATAAAAAGCGAAAAGAGTAAAAAGACAGCGAAAGAAAAGTAAAAAGACAGCGAAAGAAAAGCAAAAGGACAGCGAAAGAAAAACAAAAAAGATAGAGAAAGAAAAATAAAAAAGACAGCGAAAGAAAAGCAAAAAGACGGAAGGGAAAATTTAATAAAATTTGAGTAAATGTTTGGTAAGCCGCCATATAGTCTATGAGAATGTAAAAAGGAGGAAAGCTTATGGCAGCCGCTTATCAGGAAATTGTAAAACAAGTATTAAACCAATTTGGGAAAGTATCGAACACAGAGGAGCGCGACAAAGAAGGATTTATCAAATATAGTTTATCTTATGGCAACCCCTGCCATTCCCTAAAGATGAATGTATCCGTAAGTGAGAAAAGTAAAATTATCCGGATTGTCACATGTCTTGCAGAAGGGATTCCAGAGAACCGTCATAGGGAAATTTATAAATTGATAAACGATTTGCAGAATGAATGGCTGTACATGCGCATTTATATGACAAACGAGAATGATTTGGTGGCAGAATACCAGATGATGCTGTACCAGCCGAAAGGAAGGGAAAGCGTAAATGGTTTTATAGAAAATTTGCAGTCTGTGTTCCGTTTTGCAACAAATATTACCATGAATTATGCAGAATGTGTACAGAACATTCTAAAACAAGGAGCGGTCGGATCAAAAACCAGTCTAAAACTGAGCCAAATTCGTTTAAATCCGTTCTGGGAGGCGCCGTTATGAGAAAAGATACTGTTGTTTTAGGGAAAAATGCAGTATTTAGCGCAGACTGCAGGGAAACGAAGATTAATAACAATGTCCTTGTTTGTGGAAGCAGTGGCTCAGGAAAGACGATGTCTATTTCAGAGCCAAGGCTGCTGCATACTTATCATTCCAGTCTGATTATGACTTTGTCCAAACGCAGGCTGATTGCAAAATACATAAAACTTTTTCAGACAAGGGGCTATAAAGTCCTAGATCTGAACTTTGTTTCTCCAGAAAAATCGGAAATTTCCTATGATCCGCTTCAATATCTTAAGAGCTGGACAGACGTTACTTATCTTGCGGAAGCAATCGTTATGGCAGACAGCAGGAAAAAAAATTCAAGTTCAGACCCATATTGGGATCATGCGAGCATAAGCCTGTTGTCAGCGCTGATCGCCCATGTGCTGATGACAAAAGAACACGGAACTATGGCAGATGTAATATCCCTGTTTAAAGATTTACGCATTATAAAAGGCAGTGATCTGATAGAAACTTCACTTGATGAAGATTTTGAGGTGATCCGGCAGGCTGATCCGCATTGTTTTGCTATTTGCTGTTGGGATTCTTTCCATCAGATGCCTGTCCGCACTTCCAGTTGTATTTATTCTACGCTTTCCGTAGCTTTAAACACGATTTTTACCCCACAACTCTGTGGAATGATGCAAAAAGCGGAAAAGGTGGATTTTAAAAAAATATCCGATGAAAAAACCCTTTTATTTGTCACAACTTCTCCGGTGAACCCATCGCTAAACAGTTTTGTAAATATTTTTTACAGCCAGATGTTTAAAGAATTATTTGAAATCGGAGAAAAAAATGAATCTGGCCAGTTAAACCGCCCAGTGCATGTGCTGTGCGACGATTTTGCCTGTGGATCAAAAATCGCGAATTTTGCTGAATACATTTCAATATTCAGGGAAAAAGGGATCTCCGTCACCTTGCTTCTCCAAAGCGAAAGCCAGTTGGATTCCATATATGGGGAAAAAGATGCAAAGACTATCATCAACAATTCCGACACTTATATTTATATGGGCGGAGTTGACATACAAACGGCAAAATCCATCAGCCAGCGGTTAAACCAGCCGCTAGAAGACGTGCTTTCCATGCCAATCGGGCAGGAGTATATTTTTCGGCGCGGGCAAAAGCCGATTGTGACACAGCGCTATGAAACATTAAAGGACAGAGAGTATCAAAAACTTTTACAGATGGATCAGGAATCAAAAATGCAAAAGCAAATAAACCAATATATAAAAGCAGGGGGTTATAGATATGGATATGCAGAAGAAAAGCAGTAACGGCATTTCGCTGGTTCCTTTAGAAACTTGTTTGTTTGGAGAGCGGACTATTTTTTTAGAAGGGGAAATTGACGATGCGGCGGCAATGGAGTTTATCAAAAAATTAATGGTTTTAACTGTGGAAGACAAATATCTTCCAATCCGGATTATGATAAACACGCGGGGAGGGGAAATAAACAGTGGACTGCTCATTTACGATGCAGTTGCCACTTGCCAGACTCCGCTAAAAATGTATTGTCTGGGAAAAGCGTACAGTATGGGCGCAGTTATTTTTGCCGCCGCCCCAAAAGGAAACCGCTATATGCTTGCAAACAGTGAATTGATGGCGCACGAACCGCTTTTAGGGAATCCGGTGCAAGGAAGCAGTTCCACGATTTGCTCAGTTTCGGAAATGATTTTAGAGACAAAGAGACGGCTGATACAAATTCTATCGAAACATACGGGAAGGACAGAAGAAGAAATTGAACTGGCAACCGGATATGATCATTTTTTTAGGGCAAAAGAAGCGGTCGTATTTGGGTTTGCAGACCATATCATTGAGTTTTCAGCATTAATTTCGGGAGAATAATATGGAAAAGGAAAATAATCAGGCGCTTTATGAAGGAGAGGATGCCGGGCGCGCCATAAGCCGTTTATATGATCCGATAATGCGGAATGATAAATCCGCATTGGAAAAAGCGCTTCAGATTTTAAGCGACAATACCTATGAAATGGCGGCAAAAAGGCTTCGCGCATATGGCATATGCCAGCCGGAAGCGTTAGATGATGTGATGCAGGAAATCCGGATGGAAGTGATGAAGCTGGCGTTTCGCGGGTTTCCTGAAAAAGTGACGTCAGAAGGGTTTTATGGGTATTTGATCGGGTTGGCGGAAATATGCTGCCAAAATTACAGAAAGAGGCATTTTGCAAAAAAGGAATTTATACCGAAAGAGCCGGAAAACGGTATATTCGAAACAGGCGGTGAATCGGAACAGATGGAAAGCGCTTATATCGAACAGGAACGGTTATCCGTGATACGCCGCATATTTGAGTTTTATGTAAAAGCGCTGAAAGAGACGAAAGCCCCGCCTTATCAGACGCTTACCTACTGTTATGCTATTTTGGTTCCACAGCTAATAAAACGAACTGACAACAAAGAACTGTTGAAAAAATTAAACGTAATTGGCGCAAGGAAAACAGATGGGGATGCTTCGCGTTACAATGAAAAAACAGGCAGGCTTGAAGGAGAAATCACTAGAAACAGCGTGATACTGATGAACTTTGCCATATCCGCAATGTATCGGCAGACGTCGGAACTGTTAAACCGGGAGTTTTTGGAAATTTACCATTTAGAGCCGCTTAGCGAAAGTCAATTCCGGTGGGGAAGGGCTTATGAGGAAAATATGGAAAAAGAATATAAGGGCAGTCCGGTCAAACAGCTTGTCATCACAGATACATTTTCCAAAAACGCAATGAAAAATTGGCCGCTTCGGATAGCAAAAAACCTGAAAAATGAAACAGAAAAACTTGCTTTAGCGGATAATATATTCCGTAAAAAAAGCATTGGCATAGCAGAGGATATCTTTTGCAGGCGGGAGGGTTAAATGCACATATCAGAGGAGGATCTTAGGAATCTTTCAGAAGCTTATGTAAAAGAGGAACGTTTAAATGACAGGCAGTTAGAGTTAAAAAAACATATGGCGGATTGTGACCGCTGTTATGAGATATTCTGCGCGCAGTATGTGTTGCAAAAACAATTATCTGCGCATGGTTTACTGCCGCCGGAATCAGAAAAGAGAGTTGTTTTTGCCCTAAAAGCAGCGGCGGGAATCTATGAAATGATACAGCAAAAAAAGGAAACGTTTCATTCAAACTGGGAATTTGTCCGCCTGCCAATGCCTGCCGCATCCAGAAGCGGCGGCAAAAAAATGCAGACAGAAACATTTATCAGCAGAAAGGGCGAGTATTCTTTCATAGAATGCAGTCAAACACAAGTTGTGATTCAGTTTGATGCAGAGGAATTTTCCGCTGGCGCTTTCGTTGTCAGGGTTCAGACGGATCATGGTGAAAAAACGTATGATTTTGTTTACCATGCGGACAAAGACTGTTATCAGGTTATCCTAAATACGGAAGAATTTCATGGGGAAACTGTGATAGAAATTATTGAGGATGCAGATGGAAACTGACAGAAATGAATTCTTCCGTTGGCTTGATGCCACGGCAAAAGCAGAGCGGAAAGGAAACATAAAAAAAGCGTTCCGATGCTTAAAAAAAGCCAGACAAACGGCTTTTTTGGGTTCACAGGCGTATAAAGACTGGATTGTGGAATATAATACGTTAATTTTACATCTGCTATATGATAAAAAAGCGGATATGGATTTTCTCTGCAATGCGTTAAGCCGGCATTTGGCGCAGGCAAAAGAATCTGTGGAACTGCCATTTTCTCTTATAAAAGAGATGTATATCAGAGGTTTGGCACATATACTCCAAAAACAGTATGGGAGGCAGGAATCGTTTTCCGGTTATGAAGGTCTGGCGAACGAATTGGCGGAGTTTGTGGAACGGGAACGGCGGTATGAGTTAGACGGGGAAGATCTGTATGCTTTTGTATATGGGGCGCTTGGCGTTTTTTATGCAAAAACGGGAAAAACGTCACTTGCGGAAGCTAGCCTTGAAAAAGTATTTCTGCATTTGGATAGGCAAGAACCTCTGTCACAATATGCGTTTTGCGCGCTTGTCCATCTGGCGCATCAGTATGTGTTTTCCCGTAAAGCTGTTCAGGCAGAGACAGTTTGCCGTTTTCTGTTGGATAAGCTTGCCGCAAAAGAAGCAATACGTCCATTTATGCTGGATATACAAAGGCTTGTGGCGGATTATGCCGTTTTGTTGGAAACGATGCTTCGCTCTGACGAAGCATATGCGTTTATCCGGAAATGCGTGGAATCGGGGTTTGTCCGGCGCGTTTGCAAAGAGGATTATATGTTATATGTGTATGGCAGTTATTTATTGCAAATGGATCAAAAGAACCAAAAGATTCCTAAAAAGCAGATTAGGGAAATTGAAAAAGTAAAAAAGCAAATAAATCAGGACAGGGAGTTTTTGAGCTACGCGCCATGGGCGCGCAGCAGTTTTTATCAGTTTTGCTATTATTTTGAAAAGGCGCTTGGAGGCCGGTATCCGATGCATTATCTGGATAAAAGCATTCTTACGCTTATGAAAGCGGAGATTTTTGAGGTGGACAGGCAAGCATATTTTTCTATTATGGGAAGGGCTATATGCGAGTATAAGAAGAATGCGGACGAAAAAAAACTGCTTTGGTGCGCGGGCAGTTTATTGGAAAAGATGGCTGAGTTTTATTCCATGGCGGAGTATTACGAGGACAACGCGCAGATGGAACAGTATTTAACCATTTGCAAGGCGGCGTTTCATTTGGCGTATGCGGCTGTGATGGACGTCACGTCTTCTGAAAAAAGGCTGGAATATAGTATAAATTATAAAAATATCCTTTGTTCTGTACTGCGCGCCAGAAATCGATGCTCTGGCGCAGCCCGCAGGGTGAAACGAAAAGGGGAGATTCCGTATTATTCATACCAAAAGTTAGAAGAACAAATGCCAGAACATGCCGTTTTAGTAGAGTTTTTATATATGGATCGGGAGGCGGTTTGGTCTGGGAATGCCGTTTCGGCTACGAAAAAAGATGTATGTCTGGAAATATTTGTAAAAAGAAAAGGAAAAGCGCCTGTCTGCCGGAGAATCGAAAAAATCTTTGACTTGGAAGAAGGCATACAGAGGTTTCTTCAATGCGTCAGGGATGCGAAAGGGAACTGCAAAAAATTTGCAAGGGAACTATTTTGCCATATATTCGGAGAATTAGAGACGGAATTAAAAGATGCCGGGCAAATCTGGGCGTCTCCGGATCAATGTCTTTGCAATCTTCCGTTTGAAGTTTTGTTTGAAGCTGCGGATAGCGGATATTTTGGGATTCCAGTCGTTTATTTTCAATCTTTCCGGGATATTTTTGAAGTTTGGCAAGAAGGGAATCCTTCAATGAAGAAATCTTGTATCATAGGAAATCCTGCGTTTTGCCTGTCAGAAAATAGAAATCTGACAGGGCAGAATGCATCGCTCCGCTATATTCAGGAAATTTCGCCGCTTCCGTTCAGTGGTTATGAGGCAGAAAAAATAGCGGATTTTTTCGGTGGTGAATGCTATGTCGGGAGGGCAGTTTCCAAACGCCGGTTAAAACCCGGATACCGTTTTTTACATATTGCCACCCATGGGATACATATGCAGGAGAAGGAGAATCCATGGTATGAAAGTTCGCTCGCATTTTCCGGAATGCTAGATTATTTACAAACAGGAAAAGAATCTTTTGAATATGGGGACGGGATATTAACAGCGGAAGAAATAAGCAGAATGCAGTTGACGGGGACAAAGTTAGCGGTTTTGTCTGCCTGTCATTCCGGCAGCAGCCTGTTTACGAAATTTGAATGGCAGACAGGGCTTCATGTGGCGTTTGGCGCTGCGGGAGTTCATTATGTCGTCTCTGCTTTGTGGGAAGTAGATGATTTAGCGGCGGCGCTTTTTATGTTTTATTTTTATGAAAGATTAAATCAGGGGGATTTGATTCCGGCAGCGCTTCAGTCTGCGAGAAAAAAACTGAGGGACACAACAGTGGGACAGGTAAAAGAGAGGCTTACATCCGATCAAAAGTTTTTTGAGAACATACAAGAAGATGTTTTTTCTTACATGGAAGGGCTTTGGGACGACTTTTTACTTTACCGTTCGCCGAAACATTGGGGGAGTTTTATCTGTTATCAATATAGGGGCAGTTAGAAAGGAGAACTATGATGTCAGAATTGCAAAGAGAACGTGATTTAGTTTTAAATCCAAATGAATATGCGTATGTATTAGATAAAACAAAGGGGCTGATTTCGTGTGTAGTCGGGTCTTATAAAATGAGCCTGTCAACATCAGATGCATTAGTGATATTTAATGAAAAAACAAAGAGATTTGAGGAGGCAAGTTTTCAGGAAGCGATTACTACATTCGTTTCCGCGCCGGAAAATTGGTATGTCACATTAAAAAATCCTTCGAAAGAGGATAAGCATCCGATTGCCGGAACCGCAAACCCATTGCCGGAACTGCAAATTGGGAAAAAGGTCAATATTAAGGGCAATGTTTCCTTTGCATTGTATCCCGGTCAGATGGCAAAGGCGATTCAGGGGCACAGGCTGCATTCAAATCAGTATCTTTTGGCAAGGGTATACGATGCGGAGGCGTTGGAAAATCAGTATACCATCGGGCAGCTTTTAGTCATTAAAGGGACGGAAGTTTCATTTTATATTCCGCCTACGGGCATTGAGGTCATTCCGATCGATGAAAAAGGCGGGCGCTATATTCGGGATGCAGTCACGTTAGAACGGCTGGAATACTGCATTTTAAAAGATGAACAGGGAAATAAACAATATATTCATGGAGCGGCGGTTGTCTTTCCCGAGCCGGATGAGACGTTTGTGGAAAACCCGAACGGCGGTTATAAATTCCGGGCGATTGAGCTTTCTGAAATCAGCGGCATTTACGTTAAAGTAATTGCGGATTATGAGGAAGACAATAGACAGTATAAAACGGGCGAGGAGCTTTTTATTACTGGAAAGGAGCAGATGATCTATTATCCAAGGCCGGAACATGCCATTATTGACTATAATGGGCAGGTTTTGCATCATGCGATTGCAATTCCCGTTGGAGAAGGAAGGTATGTGTTAGACCGGAAAACAGGAAACATAAAGACCATACGCGGCGCGGCAATGTATCTGCCTGACCCTAGAAAAGAAGTGATTGTCAGAAGGAAACTGACTGAAAAGCAATGCCGGTTATGGTATCCGGGAAATGCTGAGGTTTTGCGGCATAATCTGGGAATGGAACAAACAATGTCGGCGGCAGTAGACGAAAATTCTAAGAGCAGCGGGAATGAGAAGAAATATAGGCAGGATCAGGGATTGCGGGGCGTGGGAAATATGGCGGTCGAGGATTCCGGATTTTCGCGTAATGCAGTATATCCGGAGTTAAATGCGGTTACGATTGACAATAAATATAATGGCGCAATCAGCGTTGACATATGGACAGGCTATGCGATAAATGTTGTTTCGAAAAATGGAGAGCGGAAAGTCATTCTTGGCGCCCAGACGTATCTGATGGAATATGATGAGACATTAGAATCCATGGAATTATCGACAGGACGCCCAAAGACGACAGATCATCTTTTATCCACGGTTTATTTAAGGGTGGAAAATAATAAAATCAGTGATGTGGTAAAGGTACAGACAAAAGATTTCGTTGATGTGCAGATTAAAGTTTCTTATTGTGTGGATTTTCTTCCGGAATACAAAGAAAAATGGTTTTCTGTGGAGAATTATGTCAAATATCTAACCGACCGGGAACGCTCTTTGATTAAGAGGGCTGCAAAGTTGTACACGATTGAAGCTTTTTATGAAAATGCTGCGGATATTGTGAGGAAAGTGGCGCTGAATCTTTCAGACGAGGAAGAAAAGCCGGATTCAAAGCCTGCAGGAAAAGGCAGGTTTTTCCCGGAAAATGGAATGCTGGCGCATGATGTAGAGATTCTATCCGTATCGGTTCAGGAAGATGTTAAAGATATTCTCCATGCGCATCAGAAAAAAATGATTAAAGAATCTTTAGAACTGTCCAATGCATCCAAAGAAATGGCGGCTGCCGGACGTCTGGCGGAAGTGGACAAAGCAATGGCGGAGTTTGAGTATCAAAAACAGATGTACCGTCTTGAATTAAGCAGCAGGCTGGAAAAAGAGGAGATGGAAAAGAAGGAAGAATTGAAACGTTTTGAGGAAGAAGCGCGCCTTGCCGCGCTGACAGCGGAGCAGAATCTTCAGTCAGTAAAAACGGCAATCCAAAACATGGAGATTGCGCGGCAGAAAGAAAAGATGGAAACTGAGTTTACGCATAAAAAGGAAATGGATGCTCTTGAAATGGAGCGGCAGAAAGCGTATACAGATTCGATACAAAGAGTAATCGAATCCGTCAGTCCCGAATTAATCGCTTCTATGACTTCCGTATCGAACGCGGAGCTTTTAAAAGCAGTGGCGGAATCTATCAGCCCATATGCTTTGGCAGGCGGGGAATCCGTTGCGGATGTAACGGATAAGTTGTTACGCGGGACATCGTTAGAAGGGATGCTTGGGAAGTTTTATCATGTTGATTCTTAGAAGGAGAGCATATTATGCGATTGGCATTGGAAAAAGCATCAGATTCTTTATTTAATCTCCTGTGTAAAAGAAGGGATAATGATTACAAGCGTTGGCAGAACAGAAAGGGGTACATTATGAAATTAAAAAAAACGTTTAGAAAGTTAATAACGGCATTATTAGCAATTACAATGGTTTTAACATTGTTACCGGCAAATACAGAAGCTGCAAAAAGGCGAAATGAGCCAAAAAAGATTGTATTAAATAAAAGTAAGCTGATGATGGTAAAAGGAGAATCCAGAACTTTAAAAGTAAAAAAAACAATTCCATCTAAGGCATCTAAAACTGTAACATGGAGCAGTTCAAACAAAAAAGTTGCGACTGTCACTCCAAAAGGGAAAGTGAAAGCGAAAAGGGCCGGAACTGTTAAAATTATTGCAAAGTCGAAACATAATTCGAAAATTAAAGCTGTATGTAAAATTACAATATATAATAAAACAAAAAAAATCAGCTTGCTTTGCAACAGTGTTTATCAGTTGAATGCAGGTCAGTCGGTAAATTTGAAAGCAAAAGTTACAAGTCCTGCAAAAAAAATACAGCCTATTACTTGGAAATCTAATAATTCTTCCATAGCGACAGTTACAAAATCAGGAAATGTCAGAGCTGTTAGGGAAGGCGCGGCTATCATGACAGGTACTTCCGGGGGAAAAAAGGTCACAGTCAAGATTATAGTCACAAAAGAGGCAAATCCTATTATGTATTATACAGTTACATTTGTTTCAAATGCTTCTGATGTGGGGAAAATGCCTCCTTCGCAAAAAATTCTTGCAGGCAGGCGTGTTTCAAAACCGGTTGATCCGATAAGAAACGGCTATGTGTTTGGAGGATGGCATACTGATAAAGCGCTTAAAAAGGTTTATAATTTTTCAAAAGCAGTTACAGGAAATCTAACGCTTTATGCAAAATGGATGAGGCAGACACAGATTTCTTCCGATTCGGATGCATGTTATCAGGTTACATTTGACTGTAACGACGGTTCAAAAAATGTATATGAGATACAGAAAGTTGCAGAAGGCAAGTCTGTGGCAGCGCCAGCTGACCCCGAAAGAGATATGTATGGGTTTACTGGCTGGTATATGGAGTCTGCGGCTGTAACAAAATATGATTTTGGTTCTCCAGTTAAAGGGGATATGGTGTTGTATGCCGGATGGGGTTCGCCGGACGGCAGTACAGATTCACTTTATTCTGCGACAAATAAGGAAGAAACGATTTACTCCATTTCAGGTGTAGAGATGAATGGAAATACCCTACAGGCAACGATCAATACAAATTCAGCCTGCGCATTGGTTGTAGAGTTTTATGAGGATACAATCGGTATAGATGGCAGCTGGGAACAAGAAGCCGTAAATGCCTGTCTCCAGAAAGAACCAATTACAAGAGTTGCCACGCAGACGCCAGATTATGGAGAGATGATTTGTGTTTCTATACCTGTGGAAACTGCTTTAACCGATTACTATCTGATTCGCGCAAGGCTCGTGGAATTAGATGGGGAAGGTATAGAAAAAAATCTGTGTGAATCATTTTTATGTATCGATTATTCTGCGAAATATGCCCGGTTTGAAGAAAAGACAGTATATGATTTTCCGGAAGAAAAGGTTGTGAATTTTGATGAAAGCACAGAAAACAATTTTGGCGTATTTAATGAAAATGTGAAGATAATTAATTCTGGCAACATGACAAATAGGTTAGTTGTAGAAGATATTTTCATTGAAGATGAATTTGAAAGCAATACGTTAGATCATACATATACGTTTTATAACCCTGACAATGATTTAAGGGGACTGCGATCCGGCGATCCGGTTTATGTTACAGGCACTGCGTATCTGTTTAAGATTAAGGAGGTTATTAATAATTCGGATGGGTCCATCACATTTACAACCGCATCAGATGTAATGCTAACTGATTTTTATGATGTTTTGAAAACAGATATGAAATCTGAGGACAGTGGCATTCAGCCAAAGATTGATATTATAGACGTCGAAACCAACTTTTCCAGTCCGACGATTGGCGGAGATTTTTCTCATGAGCTAATAGAAGACACTTTAAAAGTTTCTGGGACGCTTAGTGGATCTGTACAATTCAGCATACAAATATCTTATGATGCCAAACTTTTTGCGAAAGATTATTTTGAATGTAACATTACAACATTGCTTGAGGGAAAACTTGGCATAAAGGGGGAGGTGTCTAAAGATAATGATGGAAATGATAATAATGCGCGCAGGGCAGACAAAACAGAGATTCCATTGCCAAGGGTTTCAGTTCCAACGCCGGTGCCGGGGCTTGAAGCGTCGATAAATCCTAAAATTCCAATAGAATGGGAGGCTAGCGGGAGTATATCATTGGATTATACTTATTCACAGAAGTCGGGTTTTCAATACAATTCCTATTCTGGAAGAGAAGACATCAAAGAAAAATCACAAACAGTGAGTTTAATGGCGGAGGGTAAGGCAGAAATAAAGATTGGTCCAAAACTTTCTACGGCGATCCAGTTCTGTAAAGATGTAGTTAAAGTGGAATTTAGCGGCCATTCTGGCGTAAAAATGACTGCTGAAGTAGAAATGGGCAGTGATGATGTGTTAAATCATGCAGAGTCCAAACATGCGTGTGATTTGTGTGTTTCTGGTGAGATAAAATGGTTTGCAGATTTAAACTTAAAAATGACGTTTGCAATTTGCGATGATGCTTTAAAGGGAGATATATTTAATATTAAATTATTTGAACTTGAAGGATATGTCAATTTCCTTCCTGAATACCCCGGAATATGTTTTTGGTCACTTTCTAATAGCAGAGACAGTGTATACAGAGGAGAGAAAAAATATGGGTTTGGCCCTTGTAAAAATAAATTTTACAAAACAACTATTCAAGTCTTAAATGACAAGGACGAGACTCTTACAGGCATCCCTGTGACAATTAAAAGGGAAGATGGCAATACGGCATATGAAAAGGCAGGCAATTCGACATACGTGGAATATCTGTATGACGGGATTTATATAGCTAATGCAAATATAGATGGGAAGCGTGTAAGCAAATCGTTTGTGACGAAAGGCAATGCGCAGACAGTCATATTGTCTCCGTTATCAGAGAATGGAGAATTGTATGGTCATATTAAAGATTCTGAAACTGGAAACAATATCAAGGGGGTAAGCGTTAAAATTTCCAAAGACGATATGGGAGTCACTGCAATGGAAACAGATGAATTAGGTAATTTCTCATGTTCCCTTCCAAGTGGGACATTTTTGATAGAAATAACAAAGGACGGATATCTTCCTTTTTCTGCTTACGAAAGAATAGAAGATGGCGAAATGACATATATGCAGGAAATTGAATTGATTTCGGGAGAAGGAAAAGGGGGATTTAGGGGAATTATTACAAATGCAGTTACAGGAAGGCCTATTGAAGATGTTAATCTTCAGCTTCGCTCTGGCTGGAATAATACAGAAGGTGAAATTATTAAGGAATTAAAAACGGATTCTGATGGGGAGTTCCGGTTTGGCGCGAAAAAAGCATTTGGCGTTATATTCGGGATTCCCTGTGGGAATTATACGATTACGGCAAGTAAAGAGGAGTATTTGGCAACGAGCTTTAATATTATTGTATGGCCGGGGGAAGATACGGATAATCCGGAACAGAATGGAACCATGTCACCTGTAATGGCAGACGATACATACCGGATAGTTTTAACATGGGGTGAAAATCCAAGTGATCTTGATTCTCATGTCGTTGGAAGATTTTCAGATGGAGAGGATTTTCATGTATATTATGAAAATATGTGGGAATATGATTATGAGTCGGATTTAGAAGTCTGCAATCTTGATCTGGATGATATAACAGGTTATGGACCCGAAACAATTACATTGAATGTAAATACCGATGCCCCATACTATTATTACGTTTATCATTATGATGGAAGCGGTACGCTTTCGACATCTGGAGCGCAGATTAAAGTTTATCATGGAAATGATCCGGTGCGTACATTTCATGTGCCCACGGGCTTTGGGCAAGAAGATTACTGGAATGTATTTGCCATTGTAGACGGAAAAATTATTTCCAAAAATACGTTGACGTTTTTTAGTGATTTAACATATGCGGATTCCAGACGAGTATCTGCGCCAGATACTTCTAAGGAGGATAGAGCCCTTAAAAATTAGGAAGGAATATAGTTTTATATGTCACTATAACATGAAAAAAACCGTGCGTCCTTTTATGGCGTTAAATGTGAGGATTGCAAAATCAGTATCTTGTTTCTTTGCCGCAGGAATGCAGGGAAGTGTTTCAAGTACATTTGTCAGCGGAAAATTGAAATATGTTTAAAATTCATATGGAAAAATAAGTAAACCCATATTTCAGGCAGAGCCTATCGTGGCGTATTGCCATAGAAATATGGGTTTTTCCAATTTTCTTTTTTTATCAGATTGCTTTTTAAAATAAGTGTGTTATAATACATTTTACTATAATGAAAGGAAGAAAAACCATGCTAAAGCTTTGTGAATTAAATCAAGCCTATTGTGAAAGCGTTGCAAAAGATAAAGGAATCCATGCGAAAAGCGCATTAAAAGAAATTGATTATATGAATCATTCCTCAGCGAAATACCATGGAAGATGCGTTAGCACATTGTATATTCCGAAGATGTTTACGGAAGCGGATATTGAGTGTTTTACAGAGTTAATTGACGTTTTGTATGGAATTTTTGATAAAGTGACTGCGCAATACAGGGAAAACCAAACATACCGCTCTTTGTTTGGCTTTTCGAAAGAGTTAGAGGAATTAATCCTGCGTGAAAAACGTTATTCTGGCAATATCCCGATTGCGCGGATTGATCTATTTTATAATGAAGAAACAAAAGACTTTAAATTTTGCGAGTTTAATACGGACGGCTCAAGCGCCATGAACGAAGACCGTGAATTAAACCATGCGTTGAAATTGACGGAAGGCTATCAAGAGCTTGCCAAACAATATGAAATCCAGACATTTGAATTATTTGACACATGGGTGGAAACGTCGCTTCGGATTTATCAGACAATCAAAGGGGCGGTGAAAAAGCCGAATGTTGCAATCGTAGATTTTATGGAGAGCGCGACGAATAATGAGTTTGAAATTTTTGCCGAAAGTTACAGAACGCATGGCATAGATTGTGAAATCTGTGAAATACGGGATATGAAATTTGACGGCGAAAGGCTTTATGGGAAAGAGGGAAAACCGATTGACTTAATTTACCGCCGCGCCGTGACAAGTGATATTATGGAGCATTACAGTGAAGTGACGGATTTTATTGCGGCAGTGAAAGCGGACGCCGTTTGCCTGATCGGGGATTTTACGACGCAGATTGCGCATAATAAAGTTTTGTACCAGATCTTGCATCACCCAATGACGCAAGAGTTTCTAACGGATGCAGAACGCGCGTATGTCAAGGCGCATGTGCCGTACACGGCGTTAATGACGGCGGATTATCTTCCATATGATAAGATGATAGCCGAAAAAGACCGTTATATTATAAAACCCTTAGATTCTTATGGTTCTAAGGGCGTGTTTGCTGGCGTGGAGTTTTCTTCTGTGGAGGAGTGGAAAAAAATGGTTGACGCCCACAGGAAAGAAGGGTTTTTGGTTCAGGGATTTTGCGTCCCGTACCAGACGAAAAATATAGATTTTTCAAAAGGGGAGGATGCGGACTTTATTGAAGTGTCAAACCTGACTGGATTATTTGTTTATGGCGGCAGGTTTCAGGGAATTTATTCACGGGCGTCACGAGGGAAGATTATTTCAACGCAGTACAGTGAAATTGCGCTTCCTTCTATTGTGGTAAAAGAAAAAGCGTAAAAGGAGGCATTGGATAGAATGAAAGAATTATTTCAAAGGATAAAGCTGGACGTCATTATCAGCGCGCTGTGCTGTATTGTATTTGGAACAGTGTTGATGATATGGCCGACAGAAGTGACGACGATTGCGTGTAAGGCGATTGCGGCAGTGATTGCCGTTTTGGGCTTAATCCGAATCATTAGCTATATTATGAATAAGCAGGAAAGACATGGGATTAACCTGCCGCTTGGGCTTGTTCTTTTGTTTGTGGGCATATGGATCTATTTAAAGCCGTACAGCATCCAGAGTATGCTTTTAATTGGGATTGGCGTTGTGCTGTTTGTGCATGGGTTTGAAGATTTTAAGTATGCGCTTGAAACAAGGCGCGGCGGTTATGAATTTTACTGGGTGATCCTGCTTATGGCAGTATTTGGAATGGGGCTTGGGATCGCCTGCATCTTTGATTGCTTTGGCGTAATTTCCGTAGCGCTGGCGTTTGTGGGCGTGGCGCTAATTTATGACGGGATTACGGATCTTTGGATTATTTTCCAAGTGACGAAAACAGCAAAAGAGATGCGGAGTAAGATGGAAGGGTTTCAGGCAGTGGATGCAGATGCGGAAATAGTGGCGGAAGCTGTTGAACTTGATGTTACGGAAGAAAGTGAGATGTAGAAGAAATGGAAGCGCAGACAGAGAACAAGATGGGGACGATGCCGGTTAATAAACTGTTAGTTAATATTTCGCTGCCGATGGTAATATCCATGCTGGTTCAGGCATTGTATAATATTGTGGACAGTATATTTGTCGCGCAGATTGATGAATATGCGCTGACGGCAGTTTCTCTGGCGTTCCCACTTCAAAATTTTATGATAGCGGTCGCGGCGGGGACGGGAGTCGGGGTAAACGCGCTCCTTTCGAAACGGCTGGGCGAAAAGCGGTTTGAGGAAGTGGACAAAGCGGCAGGCAATTCCGTTATACTGGCGGGGGCAAATTATCTGCTGTTTTTGCTGATCGGCGTATGCTTTTCCGGTCTGTATTTTGAACTACAGACAGATATACCGGAAATTATAGCGTATGGAAAGACGTATCTTTTGATTTGTACGGCGGCAAGTTTTGGATTGTATGGGCAGTTTTGTTTTGAACGTCTTTTACAGGCGACGGGGCGGACGGTCTGCACGATGATTACGCAGACGACGGGCGCAGTGATTAACCTGATTTTTGACCCGATATTGATTTTTGGGCTGTTTGGCTTCCCGAAAATGGGAATTGCAGGCGCGGCGGCGGCGACTGTGTTCGGGCAGATCGTGGCGATGGTATTTGGTTTTTATTACAACCAGAAAAAAAATACGGAAATCCATCTTACGCTTTCAAAAATCCGTCCGGACAAACAGACGCTGTTGCAGATTTATGAAGTTGCGGTTCCGGCGATTTTAATGCAGTCGATTGGTTCCGTTATGACATTTTTTATGAACAAGATATTGCTTGGGTTTACTTCAACGGCGGCGGCTGTGTTCGGCGTATTCTTTAAATTGCAGAGTTTTATCTTTATGCCTGTGTTTGGGTTAAATAACGGGTTAATCCCGATTGTGGCGTATAATTACGGAGCCGGATATAAAGACAGGATTATGAAGGTGATGAAAAGCAGCATGATAGCGGCGGTTGTGTTGATGATTGCAGGGTTTTTGACGGCGGAAGTAATGCCGAAACAGCTTTTAATGCTTTTTAATGCATCGGGCCAGATGATTGAAATCGGCGTTCCGGCGCTTCGGATTTTAAGCGCATGCTATCTCTTTGCCGGCGTTTCCATTGTGGCGAGCGGGGTGTTTCAGGGATTGGGGAAAAGCGTATACAGTCTGGTATTGTCGGTTATACGCCAGCTTGTGATTTTGCTTCCGGCGGCATATCTGCTTTCCCTGACGGGAATATTAGAGGCGGTCTGGCTTTCGTTCCCGCTCGCGGAGCTTGCGGCTTTGGCGGTCACATGCGTTTATTTGAAGAAGGTGAATAAAAATTTGGAGTCTATGATAGCGGCGAGAAAGTAGGGAGGATCTATGGCGGCGTTCAGAAATGAAACGGATACTCTGCTTGCGGAAAGTTTGAAAGAACTTGCGTTAAATAATCCGATTGAAAAAATCACGGTAAAAGAAATCACGGACAAAGCGGGCGTAATACGCCCGACGTTTTACAATCATTTTCAGGATAAATATGAGCTTTTGGAGTGGATTATATGGACGGATCTGCTAGAGCCAATCCGTCCATTAATTGAGAACCAGATGATGGACGAGGCGCTTTTGCTGTTATTTATGAATATAGAAAAGGAGAAAAAGTTCTATATAAAAGCGGCAAAGTTAGAAGGGCAAAATTCATTCGAACTCATTGCCAGAAGCTGTGTGAAGGGGATTTTGCTGGAAATTATTGAGAAAAATCCGAAGGATAAAATCATGAAATTCCAGTGGCTTACGCCGGAGCGGATTGCGGAATATTATGCGCAGTCAATCTGTTCTGTGGCGCTTGTCTGGATTAAAAGCGGGCTTGCGGTTTCGGCGAAGGAACTGGCTGAAATTTATGACTACATAATGAAACATTCCATTGAGGAAGTATTATTAGGGTAGTTTAAACTCCATACAATGTAAATGCGGTGTTCTGAAAAAAACGACAAATCACTTTATCTGTATAAAAAGGAAAACAAAACGAAAAGATTGAATCTGTTCAGGTTCAGTCTTTTTTTTTATACTAACGATAAAACAGATCTGACACATAGAGAGGAGAGGGACGATGATAAAATTTGGAAAAAAAGTGGTTCAACTGCGAAAATTGATTTTAACCGCAAGTTTTCTGCTTCTGATTCCCGCCGTGATTGGATATTTAAGCACGAGAATCAATTATGATATACTTTCTTATCTTCCGAAAGACATTGAAACGATGGAGGGACAGGAGATTTTGCTTGAGGAGTTTGGCACGGGCGCGTTTTCCGTCTGCGTTGTGAAGGGATTGGAGGACAAAGACATACAAACGCTCGAGGGCGAATTAAAAGAAGTGGGCCATGTCAAAGATGTGATTTGGTATGGAAGTATAGCGGATTTATCTGTGCCGATGGATATTCTTCCGGATGAACTTGCGGAGACGTTAAAAAACGCAGATACAAAAAGTTCCCTTTTAATTCTTACATTCGACACGTCAATGTCTTCGGACGAAACGCTTGATGCGATTGAAGAAATTAGAGAATTAACAGGCAAAAAGTGTCTGTTAAGTGGAATGTCGGCAGTTGTCACGGACATAAAAAAAATCTGCAACAGTGAGGCGGTTATGTATGTGGTGATTGCCGCGTTATTGTCGGCGCTGGCGTTGGCGCTGACGATGGACTCTTATTTGATTCCCGCTATTTTCCTGCTCAGCATTGGAATGGCGATTGTCTATAACCTTGGCACGAACCGGATTGCCGGAGAAATTTCCTTTATTACGCAGGCGCTTGCGGCAGTCTTACAGCTTGCAGTGACGATGGATTATTCCATTTTCCTGTGGCACAGTTATGAAGAAAACCAAGAGCGTTATCCGGACGATAAAAACCGCGCGATGGCGCATGCAATTTCCCAGACGGTCACTTCTGTTGTCGGAAGTTCCATTACGACGATTGCGGGATTTTTAGCTATGTGCTTTATGACATTTACCCTTGGCATGGATTTAGGCATTGTGATGGCAAAGGGAGTAGTCTTTGGGGTGATAGGCTGTGTGACAATTCTTCCGGCGATGATCCTTGCAATGGATAAATGGCTGGAAAAAACAAAGCATAAGCCACTGATGCCTGACCTTGGGAGAATCGGCGGTTTTGTGGCAAAGCATTATCCGGTTTTTATTGTCCTGTTTTTGGCGGGAATCGGGCCGATGTATTATGCGCAGGGGCACAACGAAGTGTACTATGATTTAGTGGGGACGCTGCCGAAAGAGTTGGGAAGCGTAGAAGCGGGGGACGCTTTAGAACATGAATTTGGCATGGGAGCGGCGCATGTTATTTTAGCGGACAGTGAATTGCCGAAAAGCGAAGCGTTTCAAATGGAAAAAGAGTTAAAAGAAGTGGACGGCGTGAAACTTGCATTGGGGTTAGATGCGCTGACAGGGCCCTTAACGCCCGCCGAATTTGTCCCAGACAGGATAAAAGAGAAATTAAACAATGGGACATACCAGATGATTTATGTTTTGTCTGAATATAAAACAGGGACGGACGAGGTCAACGCGCAGTGCGATGCCATTCGGGAAGTCATTAAAAAGTATGACGAAACCGCTATGTTAATTGGAGAAGCCCCATGTACGCAGGATTTAATTACCATTACTGATCGGGATTTTAAAATAGTCAATGCGGCGTCGATTGTCCTGATTTTCCTGATTATAGCCATTGTCCTAAAATCTGCGTCCCTTCCGGTGATACTGGTGCTGGTGATTGAGTTTGCAATTTTTATCAATATGGGAATCCCGTATTTTACGAACACGGTTCTTCCGTTTATCGCTTCGATTGTAATCGGGACAATTCAGCTTGGCGCAACGGTAGATTATGCGATTTTAATGACGAATAAATATAAACGGGAACGCAGCCGCGGCGCGGGAAAAAGGGAAGCCGTTATTACGGCGTTAAACAGCTCTTTACAATCTGTCGCCGTCAGCGCGTTAAGTTTCTTTGCCGCCACATTTGGCGTGGCGCTTTATTCAAGCATAGACATGATTAGTTCGCTTTGTATGCTTTTGGCGAGGGGCGCGGTGATAAGCCTGCTCGTCGTAGCGTTTCTGCTTCCGGCAATGTTTTTGATGTTAGATAAATGTATCGTGAAAACAAGCATCGGCTTTTTGCCTAAAATAAAGAATAAAAATTAGGAGGAATTATTATGAAGTTTAAAAAATTAAAAGAACGGTTCAAACACAAATATGTAATCCGCATGACGGCAGGCGTATTGACGGTGGCGCTTTTGACAGGCGGCACTGGCATATGCGGCGTTTATGCCGCAAAAAGCGGGGAAGCTAAGACAGAGAGCGTTTCAAAGGAAATGGAACTGGGAGATTTCCTTTCCCGAAAGGAGGAAAGTGAAAAAACGCCTATTGGGAAAGAAGAAACCGTCTATATCCTTGCTGATGCAAATGGAAACGCAGAATCGGCGATTGTCAGCGAATGGCTGAAAAATCCGGAAAAATTAGATGCGCTTTCGGACGTTTCGGAATTAAAAGACATAGAAAACGTAAAAGGCAGGGAGACATTTGAGAAAAAAGGCAACGTCCTTGAATGGCAGGCAGATGGAAACGATATTTACTATCAGGGCGTGACGACAAAAGAAGCTCCGGTTACCGTCAATGTATCCTATTATTTGGACGGGAAAAAAATTTCCCCGAAAGATTTGGCGGGAAAAAGCGGAAACGTAAAAATACGTTTTGACTATACAAACCATGAGAAAGACGGAGATTACTATGTTCCGTTTGCGGCTGTGTCGGGTATGCTTTTAAAAGATAATTTTACAAATGTGGAAGTAAAAAATGGAAAAGTCATATCAAACGGGGATACAATGATTGTGGTTGGCATGGCGGCGCCGGGCTTAAAGGAAAGCTTGAACTTAAAGAATGGCGATTTAGAAAAAGACATATCCATTCCGGATTATGTGGAAGTAAATGCTGACGTAAAGGATTTTTCTTTAGATATGACAATGACGGTTGTGGCGCAGCCTTCGGAATTTGCCGGAGATTATACGTTTGATTTGACGGAAATGGACGAAAAAATGGAAGATTTAACGTCTGCCACGGGACAGTTAAGAGACGGTTCAGAGAAACTTTCTGACGGGATTGGCGAATTAGATGAGAAAATGGGTGAATTTGCGGGAGGGGTTGATTCCTTGAAAAACGGGGTTGCGGCATATACGGACGGCGCCGGACAGTTAGCGAACGGAATCAGCGCATTGAAAGGAGAAACAGGCCTGTTAGTCAGCGGCGTAGCTGATTTGACGGCGAGCATCCATACGTTAAACAATGGCATGAAAACGCTTGATAATGCCCTAAACGCCCCAATGGGAAACAGCGAAAAAGAGGCGGCCATGGCGCAGGCAAAAACAGCGGCGGCGCAGGCAGTGGAAACGCAGTTTGCAGATGACGCGAACCCGCAAAGTTACAATAATATCAAATCGCAGGCATCGCAGGCATTTTATGCATCCGTTGCAAGCGACTCTGTAAAACAGACGGCGGCGGCGCAGGCGAAAGATCAGGCAGTGGCGGGGATACAGTCGCAAAAGCCGGTCATTGCGGAACAGGCAAAGGATCAGGCAGTGGCGGGAATACAGACACAAAAGCCGGTTATTGCGGCGCAGGCGAAGGATCAGGCAATGGCAGGGATAAATGGAAAGCTCGACGAGATTGCGGCGCAGGCGAAGGATCAGGCAGCAGCCGCAGTTGCAGGCGCGGTTTCGGAGGAAACGAAAGCGCAGTTGAAGGCGGCGTTTCAGGCGGCAGGCTTTGTTCAGGCGGCGCAGGCGAACGGGATTACCGTAGAACAGGCAATGGCGGACGCGTCGATTGCGGCGGCTGTTGCACAGGCGGCGGAAACACAGCTTTCGGCATTTATCGGGACAGTTCAGACAGCGGCAGGCGCAGTGGCGGATCAGACAGCCAGAAGCGTAGCGTCAAACGTGGCGGGAAGCGTGGCGGAACAGGCGGCAGGCAGCGTAGCGGAACAAGTGGCAGGCAGTGTGGCGGCGCAAGTGGCAGGCAGTGTGGCGGAACAGACGGCGGGAAGCGTAGCGGAACAGACCGCGCCTAAAGTGGTAGTAAGCGTAGCGGAACAGGCAAAAGAAACGGTTGGGACATCTGTAGCGGACAGCGTAAAGCAAGGCGCAAAAACGGCGGCAGGGCAGGCGGCGGCAATGGCGGCAGTCGAAGGCGCGCAGTCTGCGAAAAAGCAGATTGCCGGAAACATTGAAAAAAAGGATAAAGAGTCAGGATATAGTCTGGTTTCCGGAATGTCGGCATTAGATGAAGCGGTGAACGGAATGTCGGATAAATTGCCGAAACTGACGTCGGGAATTGACCAGCTATACAATGGAAGCCAGACGCTTGCTTCCAAAAATACGGAATTAAATAATGGCGTTTCAAAATTAAAAGACGGCGTAAGCCAGTTCTCAGACGGAACCCGTCAATTAAAAGATGGATCGGTTGAACTAAAAGACGGAATAGTGAAGTTTGACGAAGAAGGAATTGAAAAGCTGGTAAACGCTTATCAGGGCGACGTTAAAGAATTTACGGAACGGATTCAGAATGTTTTGGATTTAGGCGGCTCCTATGAATCGTTTGGCGGAAAAGCAAAAGATACGGCGGGAAGCGTGAAATTTATCATTCGAACAGGCGAAATCAAAGCGGAATAAGGGGAAAGCAAAGAGGCGGTTTTGCAGATGGAAATCTGGCAAGGCCGCTTTTTTAGGAGCGTTATTCTGAAAATGCAAGTGACGTTTGCTTTACACATTTTTCAATCCCTGCTATAGTAGATCCATAAAAGCGCAAAGGAAGGCAACCGGAAACATGGAAAAAAATCAAACCTCTGGCAGTGTGTTTCAAACAATTTTACAATTCTCGATTCCCTATTTATTTTCCTATTTTCTTCAAACCCTGTATGGAATGGCAGATTTATATATGGTAGGCAGGTATAGCGGCGTAAACCACATCACAGCGGTTTCTATCGGCAGTCAGGTGATGCATATGCTGACTGTGATGATTGTCGGACTTGCGATGGGGGCGACTGTGACAATCGCAAAAGCGGTTGGGGCGAAGAAGGAAAAGGAAGCTTCTTTAGCCATTGGAAACACTGCCGTGTTGTTTTTAGGGCTTTCTATTGGGTTTACGGCAGCGCTGCTTTTTTTGGTAAAACCGATCACAGCCATTATGGCAACTCCGACAGAAGCGGTTTTGGGAACGGCGTCGTATCTTACCATATGCTTCCTTGGGATTCCATTTATCACGGCGTATAATATCATCAGTTCCATATTCCGCGGCCTTGGGGATTCAAAGAGCCCGATGTATTTCGTGGCGGCTGCGTGTGTGTCAAATATTTTATTGGATTATATTTTTATCCGTTATTTTTCCCTTGGCGCAACTGGAGCGGCGCTTGGCACTGTTATATCCCAGACTCTTAGCGTTGTGTTTGCCCTTTTTGTGATTCTAAAGCATTCAGCCGGAATCAAACTGCAAAAAGCAGATTTTAAGCCATCTCCTATAACCTTAAAACGGATCTTAAAGATAGGCGTTCCCGTAGCCTTGCAGGACACTTTTATACAAGTTGCATTTATTGTCATTACAATTATAGCAAACCGCAGGGGGCTTGTAGATGCGGCGGCAGTCGGAATTGTGGAAAAAATCATAGGCGTAGTGTTTTTGGTTCCGTCCACTATGCTTTCTGCCGTTTCTGCTTTGTCAGCGCAGAACATAGGGGCAAAAAAGGAAGGGCGCGCAAGACTGACGCTTCGGTATGCCATTTTTATCACGGTTGGTTTCGGGATTGCCATGTCTGTTTTTGTCCAGTCTGCATATGGGCAGTTGGTTGGGATTTTTACGGAAGATTCAGACGTGATTTTATCCGGCGGGCAGTATTTGCGCAGTTATATCTGGGATTGTGTATTTGCGGGCATACATTTTAGTTTCAGCGGATATTTTTATGCGTGTGGGAAATCCGGCATTTCATTTCTGCATAATATCTTGTCGATTGTCTTAATCCGCATTCCGGGAGCTTATTTTGCATCGGAGTATTTTGCCGCCAGCCTTTTTCCGATGGGGCTTGCCGCGCCTGCGGGGTCGTTGTTGTCTGTGGCAGTCTGCGCAGCCGCATACCTGAAAATCAGAAACAGTGAGGAAAAAACTTGACGAACCAAAATAGCGCAGTCTATAATAACTTCATTAAACTATGACACAGAAAGGAAATAAACCCATGTCAAAAGAAAAGAAATTAGTGGAAGCCATTACCTCGATGGAGGAAGATTTTGCGCAATGGTATACCGATGTTGTAAAAAAGGCAGAATTAATTGATTATTCTTCCATAAAAGGATGCATGATTTTAAAGCCGGACGGATACGCCATCTGGGAAAATATCCAGAAAGAATTGGACAGGCGTTTCAAAGAGACGGGAGTGGAGAATGTCTATCTGCCGATGTTTATACCGGAAAGCCTGTTAAATAAAGAAAAAGAACATGTAGAAGGCTTTGCGCCGGAAGTGGCATGGGTAACCCACGGGGGGTTAAACCCGCTTCAGGAGCGTCTCTGCGTCCGTCCTACGTCAGAGACTTTGTTCTGCGATTTTTATAAAAATGTGATACAGTCCTATCGGGATTTGCCCAAAAATTACAATCAGTGGTGCTCTGTGGTGCGTTGGGAAAAAGAGACGCGGCCGTTCCTGCGGTCGAGGGAGTTTTTATGGCAGGAAGGCCATACGGCCCATGCGACGGCTGAAGAAGCAGAGGAGCGGACCGTTCAGATGCTAAACGTCTATGCGGATTTTTGTGAAGAAGTTTTGGCAATGCCGGTGATACGCGGCAAAAAGACGGAAAAGGAAAAGTTTGCCGGGGCAGAGGCGACGTATACAATAGAGGCGCTGATGCACGACGGCAAGGCATTGCAGTCCGGCACAAGCCATAATTTCGGGGACGGATTTGCAAAGGCGTTTGGCATTCAGTACACAGACAAAGACAACCGCCTGCAATACGCGCATCAGACGTCTTGGGGCGTTACGACCCGTTTGATTGGGGCGGTGATTATGGTGCATGGGGACGATTTTGGGCTTGCGCTTCCGCCTGAAATTGCGCCAACTCAAGTTATGGTGATTCCGATCCAGCAACGCAAAGAAGGCGTATTGGAAATGGCCCGTAAGTTAAAAGAAACTTTATCGAAAGCGGGAATCCGTGTAAAAATAGACGAAACAGATAAAAGCCCGGGCTATAAGTTTTCTGAACAGGAGATGCGTGGAATCCCGCTCCGTGTGGAGATTGGGCCAAAAGACATGGAAGCGGGACAGTGCATTTTGACGCGTCGGGATACAAGGGAAAAGACGGCCGTTCCATTTGATCAGCTTGGCGAAACGGCAAAAGAATTGCTCGCTTCCATACAAAAAAGTATGTTTGAACGCGCAAAATCACACAGGGATGCGCATATTTACGATGCCCATAATTATGAAGAATTTACGGAAACGATTCAACAGAAAGCGGGATTTATCCGCGGAATGTGGTGTGGGAATCAGGATTGTGAAGATAAAATAAAAGAAGACTTTGCGGCGACGGCGCGTTGTATGCCGTTTCATGATCAGGAAGAAATTTCACAGGTATGCGTCTGCTGTGGCAAGCCTGCGAAGAAATTAGTCTATTGGGGAAAAGCATATTAAATTCAGGACGGAGTGGATACGATGGAACTGACACTGCCGGATAAGGTGAGCTATATTTTAGACACACTCCATTCAGCGGGTTTTGAAGGCTATGCGGTCGGCGGATGCATACGCGACAGTTTGTTAGGCAAAGAGCCGAAAGACTGGGATATTACGACGTCTGCCACGCCAAAAGAAGTGAAATCCCTTTTTCCGCATACGGTCGATACGGGGATTTCACATGGGACGGTGACCGTTTTGTTAGAGCGGGAAGGATTTGAAGTGACGACTTACCGCATCGACGGAAAATACGAAGACTCCCGCCACCCAAAGGAAGTGACGTTTACGCCAAACCTTTTGGAAGATTTAAAGCGGCGGGATTTTACAATTAACGCTATGGCATATAATCAGAAAGACGGCCTTGTGGATGCGTTTGACGGAGTGGGAGATTTACGGCGGGGCTTGATCCGGTGCGTAGGAGATGCAAAACAAAGGTTCAAAGAAGATGCGCTCCGCTTGATGCGGGCTGTCCGCTTTGCGGCGCAGCTTGGATTTTCCATAGAGCGGGAAACGTATGCGGCAATTTGTGAAATGGCGGGGGACTTACGGCGCATCAGTGTGGAAAGGATTGCGGCGGAGCTTGTAGGGCTGTTGGTTTCAGATTATCCGGAAAAAATACGCGCATTGTATGAGTCAGGCATTACAAGCGTCATATTGCCGGAATTTGACGCGATGATGCAGACGGAACAAAAGAACCCGCATCATCTCTATACGGTGGGGGAGCATACCATTGCCGCTTTAAGTTTCGTGGAAAAGGATAAGATCTTAAGGCTGGCTGTTTTACTGCATGACGTGGCGAAGCCGCTCTGTGAAACTGTGGACGAAGAAGGCGTTTCCCATTTTCATGGCCATCCGGAGTTAGGCGGGGAGATGGCGAAACGGATACTGCGCCGTCTGAAATTTGACAACTGTTCAATTCAAAGCATTTGCCGCCTTGTGTCGGCGCATGACGACAATCCGCCTTTAACGGAAAGAAGCGTCCGGCGTGTCATTATGCGGATTGGGACAGATGCGTTTCCGGCGCTGTTTGCGTTAAAACGGGCGGACATTCTGGCGCAGAGCAATTATCAGAGACAGGAAAAACTAGAGTATTTGGACGGCTTTCAAATGTATTACAGAAAGATAATCGAAGCGAAAGACTGTTTAACGTTAAAAGAACTTGCAGTAAGCGGAAGCGACTTAATTCAGGCGGGCATGGCGGAAGGGCCGGCATTAGGGGAAACCTTAAAGGAACTTTTGGAACTTGTTATAGACGACCCAAAGAAGAATACGAAAGAATATCTTTTGGAGCAAGTCAAATAGAGCATAAAATCAAAACTCTTTTCATATGTTTAAAAGACACGGATTGTACGGAAATGGTAGATGAAGTGGAATAGAATCATATGGAGGGGTTTTGGTGTATAATCGGGAAGAAGAAATTCTGGAACAATATGAAGTGGAAGTCAGAAGCACGGCAAAAGGACGCGGAGCCCTGAACTGTGATACTGACAAAGGCGCGATGCTTTTACGGGAATTTCGCGGCTCAAAAGAACGGGCGGCTTTTTTATATGATATATTGGAATATTTAAATAAGCAGGGGATTGCCGTAGAGACGGCATTTCCTGCAAAAACCGGAGAAATCCTCGTAAAAGATGAGATAAACGATACGTTTTACCTGTTAAAGAACTGGTATCTGGGCAGGGAATGCGACGTGAAAAACCGGGACGATATTTTAGCCGCTATAAAAAAGCTGGCGCAGTTACATAAACTGACGAAACAATATGAAAAAGAGATTCCGGAATTTTTAAAGGCGGATCGATACAGCCTGTTAAATGAATACGAACGCCATAACAGGGAGTTAAATAAGGTTAAAAATTATATCCGCAATAAGAACAAAAAGAATGAATTTGAAATGCTGTTTATGAAGGTATATGAAAAGTACCGGACACAGGCAAATGAAGTGACAATACAGCTTAGGAACCAGTTTGGGCGGCTTAGCGAAGACACATTATGCCAAATGCGGGGGCTTTGCCATGGGGACTATAACCAGCATAATGTAGTGTATTCACAGGGAGAATGGGCGTTAATTAATTTTGAGCAGATGTCTTACGATATGCTGGCGCGTGACCTTGCCAATTTTGTCCGTAAAATTCTGGAAAAATACAACTGGAACACAGGGCTTGGCATAGAGCTTATTTCAGCGTATGACAGCGTAAGGAAGCTTCTGCCGGAGGAATTGGAACAGCTTTATCTGCGGCTTGCGTATCCCAAAAAGTATTGGAAAATCGCCAATCACTACTGTAGTTCCCGAAAATCATGGGTTTCTGGGAGAGATATTGAAAAACTGGAAAAAGTAATGGAGCAGGAACCACAGAGAGAACAGTTTTTAAAACTATTGTTTCATTTCACAAATTAAAAAAAATGTGGTATAATGTTTCGGATAATATGGAATGGATAAATGGAGAGAATCGATGAGGATACGAAAGAATAGTTTTATGATATTGGCGGCAATCTGTTTTTCCGTGACCGTCTGCGCCTGTGGCAGTTCTTCAGACAGCGGCATAGTTACAAGGCGGAGAGGAACCGGAGCGGACACACAAGCCGTTCTGGAAACGGAAACAGCCGATTCTAATGCAGAAGAAACAGCGGAGCTTTATATCTTGACGGGCGTGGATGCCGCGCAAAAAACAGTAGATGTAAAAAAAGCCTCAAACGGCAGGGCGGCGCAGTACGCTTACGATACCGGAACGCAGTTTTTGGATAAATATGGAAATACGAAATCTGCGGAATCCTTTTTGTCCGGCGACGCCGTAGAGCTTCAGATAGAGGAACGAGATCAGCGTCTTACTGCCGTACAGTTGTCGGATCAAGTCTGGGTTCAGGAGAATATTGTGAATTATTCTGTGGATGAGGAAATCCATGCAGTGACGATTGGGCAGAAGATTTTTTCCTATGAACCGGATATGAAAATATTTTCCGGAGATTCTTCCGTTGAATTTAGAAGTTTAGGGGCAGAAGATGTGTTACGGGCTGTCGGACAAGATAAAAAAATCCTTTCCCTTGCAGTGACAAAGGGGCATGGGTATCTGGCGCTTTCCAATACAAAGCTGTTTGAAGGCAGCTTTATCTGCATTGGCGAGAAAATATTTCAGGAAGTTGAAAAGAACATGAAGATTGAAGTTCCGGAAGGCGCCCATCTTGTGACAGTGGCAAATAATGGGTATGGCGGGAGCAAGGAAGTCGTTATTGAGAGAAATCAGACGCTTAGCCTAAACCTCGACGAACTAAAAGGAGAAGGGCCGAAACTGTGTAAGATTACATTTCGGGTCGGTGTGGAAGGCGCCCTTTTATTTATAGACGGCAAACAGGCCGATTACTCTGCGCCTCTTGAGCTGGCGTACGGGACGCATACGATTGCTTTAGAGGCGGAAGGGTATGAAAGGGTAACGAAGAAATTAGTCGTAAATTCGAAAGAGGCGGAAATTGAAATTGCGCTTACGTCGCCTTCAAAAAACACATCTTCAGATGAAACCGGCGGAAGCCAGAATAATCAAAACAACAATAATAACCAAAATAATAACAATAATAATCAGAATAACCAAAACAATAACAATAATAATCAGAATAACAATAACCAAAACAATAACAATAATAACCAGAACAACAATAACCAGAATAATAACAATGCGGCCCAGCAGCAGGATTATCTGACGACATTGTATAATTTATTAACTTCTGCCAATAAAAAGGAAAACGAGAACAGCCAAAACAACAGTAACAGCTCATCATCAGGCAATGGATATGATGATTTGAGAGATCAATAAAATGCAAAGAGGAGGAAGCAGATGAATTACAAAGAAACTTATCAGGAATGGATTACAAATCCGTATTTTGACGAGGAAGTGAAGGCGGAATTAAGGGGAATCGCAGAAGACGAGAAAGAAAAGGAAGAAAGATTTTACACGGAACTGGAATTTGGCACAGCAGGGCTCCGCGGCATTATCGGGGCAGGGACAAACCGTATGAATGTCTATACGGTCCGGAAAGCGACTCAGGGGCTTGCAAATTATATTAAAAAAGTAAACGCTTCAGATAAAGGCGTGGCAATCGCTTACGATTCAAGGCGCATGTCACCGGAATTTGCTGACGAAGCCGCTCTTTGCCTTGCGGCAAACGGCATTAAGGCATATGTGTTTGAATCGCTTCGTCCAACGCCGGAATTGTCTTATGCAGTCCGTAAATTAAACTGTACGGCAGGCATTAACATTACGGCAAGCCATAATCCGGCAGAATATAACGGCTATAAGGTGTACTGGGAAGACGGGGCTCAAATTACGCCGCCGCATGATACGGGAATTATGGAGGAAGTAAAAGCCGTTACGGATTACGCATCCGTTTTGACGATGGAGAAAGAGAAAGCGTTAGAAGAAGGGCTCTATGTCGTAATCGGGGAAGAAATTGACCGTTCTTATATGGAAGAAATTAAAAAGCTTGTTATTCATCAGGAGGCCATTGACGCTGTGAAAGATGAGTTAAAAATCGTCTATACGCCGCTTCATGGAACCGGAAATATCCCAGTGCGCGCGATTTTAAAGGATTTAGGGTTTCAACATGTATTTGTCGTAAAAGAGCAGGAACTGCCCGATGGGGATTTCCCAACCGTCGGCTATCCGAATCCGGAAGCGCCTGAAGCGTATGAGCTTGCGCTTGCGCTTGCAAAAAAAGAAGATGCGGATCTTGTGCTTGCGACTGATCCGGATGCAGACCGTCTCGGCGTTTATGTGAAAGATCAAACGAACGGCGGATACCATATGCTTACGGGGAACATGTCCGGATGTTTAATTGCGGATTATATTATTGGGCAGACCAAAGCGGTCAAAGGCAGCCTGCCAAAAGACGGCGCATATATCCGCTCGATTGTGACGACGAATATGGCGGATGCCATTGCAAACTATTATGGAGTGGAGCTGATTGAAGTGCTGACCGGATTTAAGTTTATCGGACAGCAGATTTTAGAATTTGAGCGGACAGGAAAAGGGACGTATCTGTTTGGGATGGAAGAAAGCTATGGATGTCTGCCGGGCACATATGCGAGGGACAAAGACGCAGTGGCGGCGACAATGTTCTTGTGCGAAGCGGCGGCATTTTATAAAACACAAGGGAAAACCCTTTGGGATGCGATGTCTGACCTTTATGAGAGATACGGCTATTATCAGGACCATGTCGAATCCATTACGTTAAAGGGAATGGAAGGCTTAGAGAAAATTAAGAATATCTTAAGCTCACTCCGCAAAGATCCTCCGGCTGTAATTGGAGGGTATGACGCGCTTGCCATCCGTGACTACAGCGAGGGCATAATCACTGATGCGAAGACAAAAGAGACGCGTCCGACCGGACTGCCGAAGTCGAATGTGTTATATTACGAACTCACAGACGATGCATGGGTATGCGTCCGTCCTTCAGGGACAGAGCCAAAAGTAAAATTTTATATTGGCGTAAAAGGATCATCAATTCAGGAATCAGAAGAACAGGTAAAAGCATTAGGGGCGGCCACGCTTGAGATGGTAGAAAAGCTGATCTAGTCCGGTAAATCAGAAAAAACAAGACTTTTCCTTGACAAATATAGGTAAAACAAGTATATATATTCATATAGGTAAAAAGAACCTGAATTAATGACAATCCACAGGAGGAATTTTTAATGAACAAGACAGAATTAGTTGCAGCTATGGCTGAGCAGACCGGATTATCGAAAAAAGATGCAGAAGCAGCATTGAAGGCATTTACAGATGTTGTAACTGAAGAATTAAAAAAAGGTGAAAAAATTCAGTTGGTCGGCTTTGGCACGTTTGAAGTATCAGAGCGGGCTGCAAGAATCGGCCGCAATCCGCATACAAAGGAAGAAATATCGATTCCGGCTTCGAAAGCTCCGAAATTTAAAGCCGGAAAGGCATTAAAAGATATGGTGAACGCATAAGTTTGGTTCATTGATAACATTGACAGAGGGCGGCATGCCCTCTGTATTTTTATCTAAGGAATAGGAGAAAGAAAGATGAGACTTGACAAATTTTTAAAAGTATCCCGTTTAATCAAACGCCGCACAGTTGCAAATGAAGCGTGTGATGCTGGAAGGGTTTCTATAAACGGCAAGCCGGCGAAAGCTTCCGTAAAGGTGAAAGTTGGGGATATTATAGAAATCGCGTTTGGGCAAAAAACAGTAAAAGCCGAAGTCCTTTCGCTTTTAGAATCCGTCAGAAAAGAAGATGCAAAAGAAATGTTCCGGTATTTATAAGCAAATGCCCGTCCGTGGCATAAATGTAAACGCCTCCTAATATAATTAAAAGAACAGACAACCATTCTGGCAGGAGGTAGGTATGGAAGAAAAGACAGGAAATAAATCACACAAGGTTCTGCTTAATAACCGTAAGACGGGAAATTTCAGCGGGGTGGTAGACGTGCTTTCTTTTGACGTTGCTGAAATCCTTTTAGAAACGGAACAGGGGATGCTTTTAATTAAGGGGAATGACCTTCATGTAAACCGCTTAAGTTTAGAAAAAGGGGAAGTGGACATTGAAGGCCGAATTGATTCCTTAGCCTATTCTGAAGTAAAAGATTATGGGAAACAGGCCGAATCTTTTTTTGGGCGGTTATTTAAATGAGCGGCGCAGTCAGCGAAACGATTGCGGGGGAAGGCAGTTTATTATTGGCTTCCGTATTGTTTGGCGCAGGGCTTATGATGCTTTATGACATGCTTCGCATATTCCGTCATCTGTTAAAGCATAAAACAGCGTTTTTGGCGGTGGAGGACGTCATCTATTGGCTTATCTGCGCGATTGGGATTTTTGCCCTGCTTTATGAGGAAAACGGCGGGCTTTTGCGCTGGTTTGTCATAGGAGGCGCCGCGGTTGGTATGCTTTTGGAAAATAAACTGCTTAGTCCGTTTATTGTCCGTTTTTTTGTGTGGATTTTAAAGAAATGGATTAAACTAATCCGTAAGATAGTTTCAGTTTTTACAAAGCCGGCAAAAAAAGTTTCCTTATTTTTTAAAAAAGAATTGAAAAAAATCCGAAAAGCGTTTAAGATAGGAATCAGCAAGCAATAAAGTAATGCAATAGCAGTTAAGAGGTAGTTTCTATGCGCAGAAATCGAAAAAAGAATAAGCAGGCGGGACGGGCAAGCATTGCCTATATCGTGATTTTTCTACTGCTCGTGATGTCAGTCCAGATTTTCAGGGTGTATCAGAAAGACATGGAATATATTGCGAGGGAAGCGGAATTAAGAGCACAGTTAGAGGAGGAGAAAAATCGGGAGAAAAAGATTTCTGATTACAAGGAGTACATGGGAAGCAAAGAATACATAGAAGATACAGCCAAAAGTAAATTAGGCCTCGTTTATGAAAATGAGATTATTTTTAAAGAACGCTAGGAGAAGATATTAAAAAGGATAAATGCCCTCGAATCTACATTTCGAGGGCATTTTTGGCGAAAAGTTTTTAGAACGGCCCCGACCGTTTGACAAACATTTCAAGCGTCCATGCGTATAATGCCACTTAGTTTCAGGAAAAAAATGGAATACAGGAGGATTATAGGTATGGACATGAAACGAACAGGATGGAAACAGTTGGCGCTTAGTGTTGCGGGGGCTTTTGTCTGCCGTATATCAGTTATGGGATGTTACCCGCTTGTACCGGCATTTTTTGCGGCCGTCTATTTAGAGGAACAGGGGCGGTGGCTTTTGTCCGTGGGTATGTTAGCGGGAATGGCGGCATTTCTTCCTATTTCGGTGATTGCAAAGTATGCGATGTCCCTGTTGGTCATCACGATCGCTGTGCGTATGTCAGAATGGGTGGAAAAGCGCTGTTATGCCGTTGTTGCGGCGATTGCCGCATCGGGCGGGACGCTTGCGCTCTCGGTGTTTGGCGGAATATTTGACATTCGCAACAGGGTCACAATGGCGGCGGCGGTATTTGAAGCGTTGTTTATTTTTGGCTTTACGATATTAGCGGCGCGGGGCGCGCATTTATTTTTAGAAGAAAAAGAACCTGTTTTTCATACGGGACGCCCCAAAGAGGGGTATCAGGAACAAAGGCTTCGGAATTATGCGAAAAGTTTTGAAGGTTTGTCAAAGACATTTTTGTCTATGGAGCGGCGGACGGATATGGATGCAGAGGATATGGGGCAGATTCAGCAGGAAATCACCGGACGCATTTGCAGTGGATGTGATACCTGCGCAGTCTGCTGGGAGCCTGCAAATGATACGATGTACCGTCTTTTTGGCAGGCTGACGGAAAGCCTTTGGAAAAATGGGGAAGCGGACGAAGAAACGAAACAGGAATTGGAACGGCGCTGCCATTACGCCGCGCATGTGGAGTGGGAAGCGGCGGCAGTGTTTGAGCAGGCAAGGGCAAATAAAGCATGGTATAACCGGTTATTGGAGAATCGGGAGGTGATAGCCCAGCAGCTAGATGCAATGGCGTTTATTATGCAGGACTGTGTCCATGAAGCAAAACTTTTAGATCAGGAAGAAAAACGCAAAATTTCAGAAATCCGGTACCGCGCAAGGGAACATGGCATTGCGATAGAGGAAATCCATTTGTACCGGAAAAACGACGGGCATATTCAGGCTTTTGTAACGGCTCGTTCCCGCTGGGGAAACAGTATTGCGATGAAAGAGCTGACAAAAGCGGTGGCTTTGCCGCTTGATTTGAATATGAAACCGCATAAGGACACGAAAACATTTATCGGAAAGGATCTGATGGAAGTCGTATTTGAAGAAATGCCGCTGTTTCATGCTGTGCATGGGGTGGCGCGTATGGTAAAAGACGGGGCGAAAGTTTCGGGCGATAATTTTTCATGTTTGGAAAAAGAGGACGGGGAGCTGGTGCTTTCCCTTTCCGACGGAATGGGGTTTGGCGCGCGGGCATGTAAAGAGAGCGAACTTGTCGTTGATTTGCTGGAACGGTTTATTGAGGCGGGATTTACGAAAGATACGGCAATCCGTATGTTAAATTCTGCAATGGTGATCCATGGGGAGGACGATAATTATTCGACGGTGGATATTTCATCAGTCAACCTCTATACGGGAGAGACGTCTTTTTATAAAATAGGCGCGTCGGCTACATTTATCCGCCATAGGGACGGAGGCGTGGAGTGCCTTTTGTCCACGTCGCTTCCGGTCGGCGTTAGTTTTGAAATAGAGATTGAACAGGCGAAAAAGCGGCTTTGTGACGGGGATTTCCTTGTAATGATTACGGACGGTGTGTTAGAATATCTGCATACGGAAAAACCGGAAGAAACAATGGAAGGGATTATATCGGACATAAAGACCAATCACCCGGCGCTTCTGGCAAAAAAGATTTTAGATAAAGTGATGGATTACACAGGCGGCGAGGTAAGGGACGACATGACAGTGCTTGCGGCGGCGATCTGGGAAAATTGAAAAAAGAAAATTGGCAAGGGAAAACAGCCAGATGCAAACGCGGGACGGCGGGGGAAAATTGACAAAAGAATGGGACGGTTAAAAACCGGAAAAGGGAAAAGTGATGATTGAACGGGTAAGATCATATATGGAACAGCATCATATGGTGGAAAAAGGAGATCATATCTGTATAGGCGTGTCGGGCGGGGCGGATTCTGTCTGTTTGTTCCGGATATTAGAGGCGTTGCGCCGCCCAATGGGATTTACAGTATCGGCAGTGCATATTGAACATGGGATTCGCGGCCGGGAAAGCGTTTTGGATCAGGAATTTGTCCGCAGGCTTTCAGAAGCGTATGATGTGCCGTTTTCTGCCTATGCGTATCCGGTGGAGGAACTTTCAAAAGCGGAAGGGATTTCCGTGGAGGAGGCGGGAAGGAATGTCAGAAGAAAAGCGTATGCGCGGGAAATGGAGCGTTTTGGCGGACGGGCAAAGACGGCGCTTGCGCATCATGCCGATGACAATGCGGAAACGCTGTTGTTTCATTTGTGCCGCGGAAGCGGGATAGAAGGCTTAGCGGGAATATACCCTGCGCGGGGAAACCTGATCCGTCCGCTCCTTTGCGTTGGCAGAAGGGACGTCGAAGCTTATCTGAAAGAAATCGGGCAGGCATACCGGACGGATGCGACAAATGCGGATACTGCATACAGCAGGAACCGTATAAGAAACTGTATTATGCCACAGCTTGCAAAAGTAAATAAAAAAGCGGCGGCGCATATCAACCATTTGGCAGAAGATGCATTGGAGCTTTCTGCCTATCTGCAAAACGAGTCGCAAAAACTATTGGAAAAATATCGGGAAAAAACGAAAGAGGGGGAAACCAGCCTGACGCTTGCTGGATTTGATGCGTATCCGTCTGTCCTAAAAAAACAGGTCTTTTTGGAGCTTTTGGCGGAGCTTTCAGGGAGCAGGAAAGATTTGGCGAGGGAACACGCAAACGCGATTTTGGATTTGTCTGTTGGCAGGACAGGCAGGCAGATTTCCCTGCCTTACGGGATTGTGGCGAAGAAGGCATATGGGACGCTCCTTTTTTACCAAAGGGCAAAAAAGCCAGAAGCGGAAGAAAAATTTGAAGCCGTTTCGCTTACGGAATTTCCGTTGGAACGAACCGTATCCGGCGGAAAAATATGCTGCCGTCTAATGGAAAAAAATAAAAAAGATGTAAAATTTCCCAAAAATCTGTATACGAAATGGTTTGATTATGATAAGATTAAAATTGGTCTTTGTATACGGACTAGAGAGGCGGGCGACTATTTTACCATAGATGCCAAAGGGCATAGGCAGAAACTGGGAGATTATCTGGTCAATGAAAAAATGCCAAGGGAGGCGCGCGCGAAACTGCTGCTTTTAGCGGACGGCTCTCATATTCTATGGGCGATCGGCGGCCGCATGAGCGAACATTATAAAATAACGGAGCATACGAAGCGGATTTTAGAGGTACAGTATTTGGAGGAATGGACATGAGAGAGACAATCCATGTGTTATTATCGGAAGAAGAAGTCAATCAGAGAATTGCGCAGATGGCGGCGGAGATCAGCAAGGATTTTGAAGGGCAGCAGACGCATCTGGTTTGTATTTTAAAAGGGAGCATATTTTTCACCTGTGAATTAGCGAAACGGCTGACAATTCCGGTTTCCATAGATTTTATGTCAGTGTCGAGTTATGGAATGGATGCGAAATCCAGCGGAGTTGTAAAAGTAAACAAAGATTTAGATGAGGATATTGAAGGATTGAATGTGCTGGTAGTGGAAGACATTATAGATTCCGGCAGGACTTTGCATTATCTTTTGAGATATTTAAAGAGTAAGAATCCAAAGAGTTTGAAACTCTGCGCATTATTAGATAAACCGGAACAGCGTGTAGCGGACGTGGCAGTGGATTATACGGGATTTTGCATACCGGATAAGTTTGTCGTGGGCTACGGGCTTGACTATGCGCAGCGCTACCGGAACCTGCCGTATATCGGCGTAATTGAATTTGATGAATGCAAGGAATGAAAAAGGAGGTTTCCAGTTGAAAAAGCGTAGTTACAGGGGGCTTGGGTTTTATGCCATGCTTGTCTTTGTTGTGATTCTGGTCTGGCTGATGTTAGATGCAAGGCAGGATGCGGCGCATTCCTACAGCATGAAGTCATTAGAGACTGCTTTGGAAAATGAATCCGTCGTATTTATAGAGATTGAGCAGAACAGGGAGATCCCGACAGGAACGTTAAGTATCAGGCTGTCAGGAAATGAAATGCGGGAATTGTATGTTTCCGATGTAAATGAGATACAGGAATTGCTTGCGAAGTATCAATTTAAGAATTATTATGTTTCGGACGTGCCGCCGGAGAGCTGGATTTTGAATTTGCTTCCGCTTTTAATTGTGCTTGCCGCAATGTTTATTCTGTTTGTCATTATGACAAATCAGGCGGCGGCAGGCGGCGGCGGAAACAAAATGATGAACTTTGGCAAAAGCCGCGCGAAGATGTCGACAAGTGAGAATACCATGAATTTCGAAAGCGTAGCGGGTCTTAGAGAGGAAAAAGAGGAGCTGGAGGAATTGGCGGATTTTTTAAAGGCTCCAAGGAAATATATCCGTCTTGGGGCGAGGATTCCAAAGGGGATTCTTCTGGTGGGACCGCCCGGAACAGGGAAAACGCTTTTAGCGAAAGCAGTTGCAGGGGAAGCGGGAGTGCCGTTTTTTAGCATTTCCGGTTCCGATTTTGTGGAGATGTTTGTCGGGGTCGGCGCTTCGCGCGTAAGGGATTTATTTGAAGAAGCGAAGAAAAATTCCCCATGTATTGTATTTATAGATGAAATCGATGCAGTGGCCAGACGCAGGGGAACCGGAATGGGCGGCGGCCATGACGAAAGGGAGCAGACTTTAAACCAGATGCTTGTGGAGATGGACGGTTTTGGCGTAAACGATGGGATTATCGTTATGGCGGCGACGAACCGGGTGGATATTTTAGATCCGGCGATTATGCGTCCGGGACGGTTTGACCGTAAAATTCATGTGGGGCGGCCGGATATTGGCGGCAGAGAAGAAATTTTAAAAGTCCATGCGCAGAACAAGCCGTTAGGAGATGACGTGGATTTGCATCAGATTGCCCAGACAACGGCAGGTTTTACAGGAGCGGATTTGGAAAACCTGTTAAACGAAGCGGCAATCCATGCGGCAAAAAAAGACCGCGCATATATTATTCAGAGCGATATCCGCAGTTCTTTTGTAAAAGTAGGCATTGGAGCGGAGAAAAAAAGCCGGATTATCAGTGAAAAAGAAAAGAGGATTACGGCGTTCCATGAAGCAGGCCATGCCATTTTATTCCATGTGCTCCCAGATGTGGGGCCGGTGGATTCTGTTTCCATTATACCAACCGGAGCGGGGGCGGCAGGCTATACGATGCCGGTTTCCGAGCATGACGAGATGTTCCATACGAGAGGGCGTATGCTTCAGGAAATTGTTGTGGATTTAGGCGGACGCGTTGCGGAAGAATTGATTTTAGACGACATTACCACGGGGGCTTCGCAGGACATCAAACAGGCGACGCAGCTTGCAAAAGCGATGGTGACGAAGTATGGCATGTCGGAAAATGTCGGTTTAATTAATTATGACAATGAAGATGATCAGGTGTTTATCGGCAGGGATTTGGCCCATGCGAGAGGATATGGCGAAAGCGTGGCGACAAGAATCGATGCGGAGGTAAAACGGATTATAGATGAATGTTATGCAAAAGCGAGGAAGATTATAAAAGAACATGAAGATATTTTGAATCGGTGCGCAGGGCTTTTATTAGAGAAGGAAAAGATAAACCGGGAAGAGTTTGAAGCTCTTTTTGAGTAAGAAAGTACAACTATCGTGTAGTTTGCACAAAAACAGGGGCGCATTTTTGTGAAGTTTGTGCACACTTCTAAGTGATGTGGTGGTATTATAATACCTGTAAGACCCCCAATCTTATATGATTTTTGCTACACCCCATAGTAAAAATACCTTCTCTTAAAAAAGACAGCAAAAAGACAGCTGTCTTTTTTATATGTGTGGAAAGGCGTAGGGGCGCGGGCGATTCCCCTACTTGAATGTGAAAAAGCGGGAGGAAGGAAGTTATGAGATATAAATCTGTAGATGAGATCAATAGAACGCAGCAGTATATTATGAGGATGCGCCCGATTTTACAGAAGGAAGCTTTATTTTCCGATGGGACAAAGGATTACCGGATTCCGCCGGAGCCAAAGGCGTATGAGACGGTTACTATCCGGTTCCGCGCGGCGAAAAATAATGTGGATATGGTCTGGGTCTGCACGCCATTGGAACATTATCCTATGCGGGTGACAAAAAGCGATGAGACATACGATTATTATTCCGTAGAGATTGCGCTGGCAGAAGAAGCGTTTTCCTATTATTTTGAGATTATGTCGGGATTTTTGCGATGCAGGTATGACCGGTATGGCGTGACGCAGGAAATCAGGCAGCAGTATTTTTTCCAGATTGTACCGGGATTTTCTACGCCGGATTGGGCGAAAGGCGCGGTCATGTATCAAATTATGGTGGATCGTTTCTACAATGGCGATGAGTCAAATGACGTGCTGGACAATGAATATTTTTATATTCGGACGCTTTCCAAACGGGTTCCCCCGAATCAATGGGAGAAATGTCCGGAAAATTTCAGCGTGGGGGAGTTTTACGGCGGTGATTTAGAAGGCGTGCGTAAAAAACTTGATTACCTTGCGTCTCTTGGCGTGGAAGTTCTGTATTTCAATCCGATATTTGTGTCTCCTTCCAACCATAAATATGATATTCAGGATTATGACCATATCGACCCGCATTTTGGTGTGATTGTGGAAGATGAGGGAGAGCTTCTTTCGGACTATGAACATGACAACCGGAAAGCGACGCGTTATTGCTGCCGCGTGGCGAATCAGAAAAACTTAGAAGCAAGCAATAAATTTTTTGCAAAGTTTGTAAAAGAAGCGCATGAACGCGGCATGAAAATTATTCTGGACGGCGTGTTTAACCATTGCGGCTCGTTTAACCGCTGGCTGGACAGAGAAAAGATTTATGCGGGCCAGACAGGTTTTGAGGTGGGCGCGTATTTATCGAAGGAAAGCCCATACCGCAGTTACTTTGGGTTTAAGGATCAGGAAGACAGCGCGTGGCCGGATAATAAAAACTATGAAGGATGGTGGGGGCATGACACGCTTCCGAAGTTAAACTTTGAGGGTTCGAAAGAGCTGTATGACGACATTTTGCGCATTGGCAAAAAATGGGTGTCAGAGCCATATTGCGTAGACGGATGGCGGCTGGACGTAGCGGAGGATTTAGGGCACAGTAAAGAATTTAACCACCAGTTCTGGAGGGACTTTAGGAAAGCGGTAAAAGAAGCGAACCCAAATGCCATAATCTTGGCGGAACACTATGGAGACCCGAAAGACTGGCTGATGGGCGATCAGTGGGATACAATTATGAACTATTCCGCTTTTATGGAGCCTTTGACATGGTTTTTAACCGGAATGGAGAAGCATAGCGACGAATACCACCCAGAACGCATTGGCAAAATCAGTGATTTTGAAGGCGCGATGCGCCATTATATGGCAAGTTTTCTGACGCCTTCCCTGCTTTGTTCCATGAACCAGTTGTCAAACCATGACCATTCGCGGTTTTTGACGAGGACAAACCATAAGGCGGGACGTGTGGAATATTTAGGCGCGGGGGCGGCAAGCGAGGGCATAGAGTACAGCGCGATGCGGGAAGCGGTTGTGATGCAGATGACATGGCCGGGCGCGCCGACGCTTTATTATGGAGATGAAGCCGGATTATGTGGATTTACGGATCCAGACAACCGCAGGACATATCCGTGGGGGAATGAAAATCAGGATTTAATTGATTTGCATCGGGAATTAATCCGTATCCATAAAAATAACGAGGCATTGCGGACAGGCTCTTTTCAATTCTTAAATAGTGAAGACAAACTTTTATGTTATGCGAGATTTACGATTGACCAGCAGTTTGTGATTCTGATTAACCATGATGACAGGGAAAGGGACTTAGAGGTTTTCACGGTAAAAGCTGGGATTCCAAGAACGGCAACGCTGTGTCAGGTTTTTGTGACTACGGAAAACGGATATTCCCTGATGCCGATCCGGCATCGTGTGGAAAAAGGCAGACTTTCGATTACAATGCAAAAAAAATCAGCGGTGATTTTAGAAAGAATATAGGCGGACGGTCTTTTCCGTCAGCGTTGGTTAGACGCGTGAATGGAAGATGAAAAAGGATTGTGGCATGTTTATAAAAAAAAGCGCTTGAAAAAGAAAAGCGTTTGTGATATAATAAATAAATGGTAGGGCATTTTTGGATGCTTTTCTATGGGCAGATTCCCGAGTGGCCAAAGGGGACAGACTGTAAATCTGCTGCAAATTGCTTCGGTGGTTCGAATCCACCTCTGCCCATTTGAGATTTTTATTGTATCATTGTTTGATTTGCCCGCGTGGCGGAACTGGCAGACGCGCAGGACTTAAAATCCTGTTGTAGCGATACAGTACCGGTTCGATTCCGGTCGCGGGCATTTTATATTTAGAAAGCGGCGTTTTTACGCCGCTTTTTTTGTTTTAAATTAATACAATTTTAGAAAAATGTTTTTTTCTTTGGAAGATTATGTTAAAATATATGACGCAAAATATGAAATATATTGTAGAGAAAGGAAAGAGACATGAAAAGAATGGTGGCAATGCTGCTTGCCGGATGTCTGGCATTTCAGACATGGATAGGCAATGCAAAACCGGTGTTTGGGGCGCAGACTGCATCTGGGTCAGTGGATTTTGGCGAAGCGCAGGCTGCATCTGAGTCAGTGGATTCAGGCAAAGCGCAGAGCGTTCTGGAAGTAGGGGTGCGTTCTTCCGCTCAATTCCCATTTCAGGGTGACGTAACCGTACAAATCGGACGTGGCAGCGAAGTAGTGGAATCAAAGGATTTAAAATTTGAGGGTTCTAAGGCTTCCTTTGCAGCGGCAAGGTTTGAAGTGTCAGAAGGAGATTACACAGTTACTGTGAAGTCAGCCCAATTTGCGGACTATACGCAGGATGTGAAAGCGCAAAATGGCTGGAAAACCAAGATTTTAATTTCTCCATCAAGAATTGAGACGGGCAATGAAGCGGCTCCGGGCTGGATTCGGGTCGGCGACGTCAATCAAGATGGAGTAATTGACCAAACGGACATTGACGGCATGATGTCGAAAATCCGTGAAGGCTCTATGGAAGCTGCCTTTGATCTCAATCAAGATGGGAAAGTGGATATGGCAGATTTGCAGTATATTGTGCAAAGCATAGATGAACATAGGGAGTCCACAGTGGAGAAGCTTGGCATAGTCCAAACGATCCAGCAGGCTGAGGGCGCAACTATGGAAGGAAACGTCAACGACTTTTTAAATGGAACAGGCGCGCTGAAATTAAAGCCTGAAAATGCAAATGCGCAGATTTCAGCGGAAAATCCTGTTGGGATTAACTTTACATTAGTGGAAGATACAAAAAAAGCGGTAGAGATTCAAGGAATTGTCGTTCATGCTCCGGTAACAGATGAACAGGGCGGCATTTCCAATGAAATAACGGAAGGGGAAGTGATTTATACAGACGCGGAAGGAAAAGAAACGTCGGTTCCGTTTTCTGCCGCCGCAAAGCCAAAGCAAAAAAAGAACAGGGCGCTATTTGCTGCAAATGCGTCAAACCGCGCAGCGACTATTTCGGCAGACGTTGAGGCTGACGGTTCGCTGGTGTTAGATTTTGGAGGCCAGATTGCAGTAAAGCGGGTAACGATTAAAATTACCGGCACGAAAAAGACGGAGCCTTTGGTGAATATTGCAAAGGTTGATTTTGTCAACGATATGGAAAAAAGGATACCGGCGCCGCAGATGGACATTCCGACGCTTGGAGTTCCACAATCCGTAGATAAAGGATTGATTGTATCTTGGAACCCGCAGAAAAATGTGACGGGGTATGAGGTATATATTTCAGGTCCTGTGAAAAACCAAGAAGAACATGAAACACAGATTGTGCGCGTATCTAATATTACGCATACAATATCATCTATAAATGACAAACCGCTTTTAAACTTTGAAAAATATACAATAAAAGCGCGTTCTGTCAATGGAGACTGGAGCAGTCCATGGTCAAACGAAGTAATCGGAGAGCCGAAGCCGACGAAACTTCCGGCGGCGCCTGATAATGTATCTGCGACAGGCGGGTACCGGACGATAGAAGTGTCATGGAAAGACATGGACGACGCAAACGGATACATGGTTTATTATAAAAAGACAAAAGATGCGGATACAGAGTACCGTCCGGTGATCGAAGGATTTACACAGGTAAAAGAAGGAACCGGAAAATTAAACGCAACGCATTATGTCATTGCAGGCTTAGAGGACGAAGTGGAATATTCCGTCTATGTCGTAGGCTGGAATGACCTTGGCTGGGGCAGCCCATCACTGTCAGCATCCGCGCTTACGAAGTTAAATGTCCCGCCACAGCTTCCGAATTATAAACTGTTGAATACTTCAAATGGAGAAGGGGCAGTCAGCGCCCATATTACAGCAGCGTCATATGGCGGGCATGGCGGCGCAAAGATGGTAGGCAGCGCGTTAGATACAGCGGAAAAAAGCGCGCTTGGCTTAGTGGATAATAACTTTGGATCTTATTGGGAAAAAACAGACTGGGACGATGGCGTGGCTTATCCGGCAGACAATAAGGGATTTACAGTGACGCTGGATCAGGATTACCAGATGAATTTTATCACATTTGCATCCGCGGACGAAAAAGCAGCGTTTCAATATGCGCGGATTGGGTATTGGAATACAGCGTCTACAGAAAAACAGAACGTGGGCGCGCGTCTGTATAGAAAACTTGACTCAAGGAACAATCCATACTATATTATTAAGCTTGATCAGGCAATCACTGCAAATAAAGTAAATATTTGTCTGGGACGTGACAGTGTTAGGGCATCTATGATGGTAGGTGAAATCCATTTCCATTATTATGATTCGCTGGAAGATGACATTATGGGCTTATATACAGACGAAATGCACACTACACTGCGGGCAGACGTAACGGAAAGCGTCATTCAGGCATTAGAAGCCCGTTTAGAGCTTGTAGACGAGGCAAGCGGTGAAAAACATCCGCTTTACAATGAACTGACTTTAGAATTAAAGACAGCAAGAGAGATTTTAAATTCAAATCTGGCTTGCGCTTATGAAGTGGAAAACCAGATTACGGGAAGCAAAGACGGGCATCTTGGATTTGGCGGTTTAAATTCATGGCAGCCGGTTGGGAAAACAGTATATGCCGGTGAAAGCCTGCTTGTTTATGTCGGGCATAATACAAAGAGAACTGGAGATAAAGCAAGCCTGCAGCTTGTGTTTACGCAGCAGCACGCAGAAGCGGCAACGCTTTCAAAAGCAGTCAGCTTAAAAGTGGGAAGAAATGAAATTACAGTTCCCCAGATTGTCAGCAAAGAATTTGAACGCGGCGGACAGTTATATGTAGCATATACTGGAAACAATGCAAACGATAAGTATGCAGTCCGTATAAGCGGCGGAAGCGATATTCCGGTCTTAAGCGTGTATGGAAAAACACAAGAAGAACGCATGGCGGCGATTTCCGCTTATGTAAAAGAGCTTGAGCAATATGTCGGAACGATTGAAGCGGGACATGCGGCAAAACATACAGGGACAAAAAATGTAGATTATCCGTATGACCAGCAAAACTGTATTTTAAATACAACAGATATTATGATGAGGGAAATGATGTATTCCGTACCTGCAACTCAGGTTTGGGCAGGCATCAAAAACGCAGAAGATAAAGCGGTAAAACTTGACCTTGCCTTAAAAGCAATGGAAAAAACTATGACGCTGTTTTATCAGCATAAAGGATTAAGTGATAACGCGGGAACCGTAAGAGGAAATAACGCATGGCCGGCGCAGCACTTGAATATCCGTTATATGAGAATGTTTGCCGGAGCGTTTATGTATGCGTCAGGCAACCACATTGGCGTAGAATGGGGTTCCACATTATTAGCAAGCGCGCCAAACGACTGGTCAGGATTTGGCTGGGGCGTAGCGCATGAAATTGGGCATGACATCAATCAGGGCGCATATGCGGTTGCGGAAATCACAAACAATTACTTTGCGCAGCTATTGACAAAAGTTCCCGGAAAGACAAGATTCACATACAAAAATGTCTACGACAAAGTAACGTCAAATACAATCGGACGCTCTCCGAATGTAGCGACGCAGCTTGCATTGTACTGGCAGCTCCATATTGCATATGACAATAATAAGGACGACAGACATATTTACGACAACTATGAAGATCAGTTCATTAACCTGTTCTTTGCAAGAGTGGACACTTATTCAAGAAATCCAAAAATGGCTCCGCAGGAAGGATTAACGTTAGACGGAGGCTCAGAACAGAACATTATGCGTCTTGCATGCGCGGCGGCAAATAAAAATATTCTTCCTTTCTTTGTGCGCTGGGGGATGCAGCCAGATGAGAAAACAACTGCATATGCGGCAAAATATGGAGAGGCGGAAACGAAAGCGCTCTATTATGTCAATGACGATGCAAGAGATTACCGCGTGGATCATCCAAATGAGGAAGGGACAATAAAAGATCAAGACGCCGTTACTGCAGCTACAGTAAATGCAGCCGGAAATCAGGCGGAAATCACGATTGCGACAGATCGCAGCGCAGAGCTTATGCTTGGCTATGAAATCAGCCGCAGTATGATTTCAAACGGTAAAAAATCCACTCAGGTAATTGGGTTTGCGCCGATTGACACGGCGGACTCTACCGTTTTTGTAGACTCCATTTCATCAATTAACAATCGGGTAATGGAATATGAAGTCCGCGCAGTGGATAAATACTTGAATTATTCCAATGTAAAAACGGCTGGTTCAGTAAAGATTCAGACAGACGGCGTATTAAATAAATCTGAATGGACAGTGGAGACAACAATGACTTCGGCTGACGATACCGTAATCGAGCCGGACGGAGAAGATCCGGACAGCGGATATGAAGCGGAAGATCCGGCAGGCGTAGAAGCGAAAAAGGTCAACAGCATTACAAGGATTTTAGACAATGACAGGACAGCGGCTGGAACTTATAACGGAGTAAGCGGCGGCGCCGCGTCAATTACCATAGATATGCGTAAGACAGAAGAAGTGACGGCATTAAAATATCAGGGTTCTGCAGTTGCTTCGGCGGCAGTTGAAGTCAGCCCAGATGGTGAGAATTGGACAAAAGTGAAAGAGAACGTTTCTCTTGCCGCAAATGCAGAGCAGACGGTATGGTTTGATTCCGTCAATGAAGAAGACCGCAAGAACTGGATTGGCACTTACGATGCGAAATATGTAAGGCTGACGCTGTCGCAGGCGGGCAATATTTCCATTCAGGAAATCGAAATCTGCGGCCCGACAGGGGATAATTTGGAATTTATGGCAACGGAAGAAGGCCAGCCGGCAATCGGCGTATTGAAGGAAGACTTTATATATGGCCAAGAGGCGGAGGACGTAATTCCGGCAGGCTCATTAATCTTTACCGGGACATATAAAGGAAATCCGGCATATAATGTAGTTGCGCTCTATGATGCAAATGGCAATGTAATCGGGGAAAAAGATGGAAATGTCTCTGCGGAACAAATAATTTTGGCGGACGTTCCGGAACAAGGAAATCTGGGTGAAACCTCAGACGGAACTTGGGTATATTATGTAAGGCCGGATCAGTGGAATTTAGAAGCGATAAGGAACACAGGCTTCGTGCGTGGAGAATTATACCGTGTAGACAATGCCCTGACGTTAGAGGGCGAGCGTATTGTCAGTGATACAAAACTGCTTGAGATTCCTCAGGAATTGCCGGATATTACGCTTCAAGGAGGTAAGTATGAAAAATTGGATTAAATGTATGTTATTGACAATGTTTCTTATTGTTGCGGCGCCTTTAGACGCCGCAGCGGCAAGCGACAGCCAAATGCTTACAGTAGATAAAAATGACGTTATCCTGACCGTAAACCTTCCAGAAGGAAAAACAGATAAGATTACGTCACTCCGTATAAAACTCCATGTTTCGGTTCTTTCAGGAACGATGGAACAGCCATCATTTCAGTTTGAGGAATCATTGAACAGCCGGATTAAAGATTCTCAGATCCGGCAGTTAGAGGACGGAAGCTACCTTGTGGATTTAATTCTTTCAGGAAAGGAAGATCAGGATATTTTTTCTGGAAATGAATCTGTGAAAACAGGAAAATTATCCCTACACCCTTCCAGTCAGGAATATCAGGCAAAAGTGGAGTTTGCATCCGGAACCGAAGGCAGTAATGAGCCGGTAATTAGATATGTAGATGCAAGCGGTTTGAATGAAATGTCACTTCTTTTGGACAGCCCGCAAAGCGTTTTCGTAAAAAATGAGACGGCAGAGCCGCCAGCGGAACAGCCGCCTGCCGGTGATCCGTCGGATCAGACGCCTGTGGAGGAGGCTTTTGGCAAAAAGCCGAAACTGAAAGCGTCACCTGTGAAAGGTTCAAACAGCATTGTGTTTGAATGGAAGAAAGTCGCGGATGCAGATGGCTATGAAATTTACCAATACAATGCAAAATCAAAAACTTATAAGAGACTGAAAAAAATCAACAATCCTTCCGTTACGGCATATTCCAAAAAATTCAAGTATGCTGCGTCTTATACGTTTAAGTTTCGAGCGTATAAGAATAAAGAGGACGGCTCTAAGTCATATGGGAAATACAGCTCGGCTGTAAAGGTCACAACGTCGCCAAAAAAGGTAACGAAAGTTACTTTAAAAAATACAGAGGCGAAGAAGTCGACCATTTCATGGAAAAAAGTATCGAATGCAAAAGGATACCAGATTTACCGGAGTAAGAAAAAAGGCGGAACCTATAAACTGCTTAAAACAATCAAAAAGGGAAAAACGACAAAGTGGGCAGTAAACAAGCCGAAAAAAGGCGGGGTATACTATTACAAAGTCAGGGCTTATGTAAAGAATGCGAAGGGAAAACGCATTGACGGTAAGTTCAGTTCCGTAATATCTTTAAAATAGTTTTTCGCATAATAAGGAGGCAGTGTTTCGTAAGGGACGCTGCCTTTTTTGTCTGCATTAATTTTTTCGTTAAATTGACGTATAGTAAAATTGGCAATAAAAAAATATTGTATAATTTACATAAAAGTATTATAATGAGGTTATTGGTAAACTTAAGATAATAGAATGACTGCGTTCCATTAGCGAAAGGTATGCCATCAGATTGGATTCTAAAAAGTGAAAGGGGAAGAGGAATGTTAAAATTCAACAATGAAAGAATCGAAAAAAGACTTACGAAATCATTTGTTATGGTTTCAGCGATTTCGGCAATCGCGGCAATCGTAGGACTGATTGCAATGTTGGTTCTTGCAAGCAGATATTCTTATGCGTTAAAGAATTATGGATTTGCGCAAGGAGATATCGGACAGGCGTTGTTTGCATTTGCAGATACAAGGTCTTCACTGCGCGCAGCGATTGGCTATGACGATGCGGATGCAATCCAAAACGTAGTAGAGCAGCATAAAGAAATGAAAGCAACGTTTGAAGAATACTTTGCTAAAGTAGAAGACACTATCGTATCGAAAGACGGCAGGGAGACTTATGATGAAATTGTTTCGGAATTGGATGCTTACTGGGAGATGGATACACAGATTTTAGAGCTTGGAGCGACGACAGACAGGGAACTTTGTAAACAGGCTCAGGACATTGCGTTAAATGAGTTGGCGGGAAAATACAACAGTATTTATGAAAAATTAGAAGGGCTGTTAACTGTAAAGATAAATGAAGGAAACAGCCTTTCTACGACCCTTCGTATATTGTCTATTGTATTAGCGGCTTTTATAATTGTAGTGATTGTGTCGGCTATGCTGGTTTCAACAAAGATGGGCAAGGGAATTGCAAAGGGAATTGCAAAACCATTGGCTGATCTGGGCCAACGCTTAAAAGCTCTCGGCGGTGGAGATTTTTCATCTCCGTTTCCGGAAGTTGAAGCGGACGATGAAGTTGCGGACATGGTTCAGGATGCAAGGGATATGTCAGATAAGTTGAATGCGATTATTGATGATCTAGGCCTTCTTTTGGGTGAAATGTCGACAGGGAATTATGCAGTCAGGACTGCAATACCGGAACAGTACACCGGGGAGTTTGCAAAGATGCTTCAGGCTATGCGGGATTTAAGAAATCAAATGACGGCTACGCTCCGTTCCATCGGGGAAGCATCTAATCAGGTTTCCGCAGGCTCCGGAAATTTAGCAGAGTCGGCGCAGGGACTTGCAGAAGGAGCAGTAGAGCAGGCAGGCGCAGTTCAGGAGCTTCAGGCGACGATTATCAGCATTACGGAAGCAATGCAAAGAAGCGCGGAAGATGCAGGGGATTCCTATACCCAGACACAAAAGTGCGCAGAAGAAGCGGATAACAGCCGGGAAGGCATGAACACAGTTGTAGAAGCAATGAAGAAAATTGACGACACGTCCACGAAAATCGGAAATATTATTTCGGAAATTGAATCAATCGCTTCCCAGACCAATCTTCTGTCATTGAATGCATCCATTGAAGCGGCAAGAGCAGGCGAGGCAGGCCGCGGCTTTGCAGTTGTGGCGGATCAGATCCGTCAGCTTGCAGAGCAGAGCGCAAAAGCGGCAGTGGATACAAGAGAGCTGATTGAAGGCTCCCTTCAGGAAATTGAGGGTGGAAACCGCGCGGTGGAAAGCGCATCTAGCTCGATTGGAATTGTTGTAGACGGGATCAAGCAGATTGCAGACGTTTCTAAGCAGTTAAGCATTATGATCGGAGATCAGAGTGAGACGATGCGCCAGGCTGAGCAGGGCGTTTCCCAGATTTCGGACGTTGTGCAGAATAACTCAGCGGCGGCTCAGGAGACGTCAGCGACCAGTGAGGAATTATCGGCTCAGGCGACGACGCTCGACGATTTAGTAGGCCAGTTCACTTTTTTAGATGAATAACCAATGAAACAAACAATGCGTACATAGAGTTCCTGTTTCAAGAAATGAGTGAAGGAAAAACGCTGTTCATACTTTTTTGGCTATGGACAGCGTTTTTTGACGAATCTTTTATAAATGAGAGGCTGTAAGGAGCTGGGATATGGATAAATTGAAAAATTGGTTTAGGAAGATAAAGTTAGATACAGATAAGAAAAATAGCAGTGCAGGTGATCAGATGAAAAAATTATTGCTGGCGGCAGTATTAGTTTTAATTTGCGTTTTTTCAATAAGAAGCTGCGCAGTAAAAGATTATGAGAATAAGGAATTGCAAAATAAGCTGGAAGAAATGGAACGTAAGCGGGTAGCGGTAGATTTGATTCAGGAAGAAGTAAAAAAGATTTCAGAATATAGCGCATATGAGATTAATTATACGACGATGTTGCATTTTTCTGACCAAAATGAAATCAAGGGATTTAAAATCCCGCTGACCGGAAATAATTTCATTGCAACGATTGACGGGAAAATGAAAATCGGAATTAATGGGGAAAATGTTTCGTTTAAGGAAATAACGGATTCGGAAGGGAAAGTGACAAAGATAGAACTGACGGTTCCGCATTCGGAGATTCTGGATAACTATACAATACAGGATTCTTTAGAAGTTTATGATGAGAAAAATAATATTTTTAATCCGGTAAAAGTATCGGATTATACGAAATTGATCGTTGAGGCAGAGGAGAAAGAGAAGAAAAAAGTGTTGGAGAGCGATATTATAGAACAATCAGATGAAGCAGCGCATTATTTGCTGACAACTTATTTTCAGGCGGTATATGGGCAAGAGACAGAAGTAAGGTATCAGTATCTTGAGGAGAAAGAGGAATAAGAAAAAGGGGCTGTCGCACTAAGTAATTAGTGCGCAGCTCCTTTTCTATGCAAAAAAATAACTGCCAGACCTCGAAAGAATCCGGCAGTTAGTGTAAAATTAATGTATGACCAAACACATTAACTTACAGAAAAATTATAGCCTAA